>Ga0172378_10003418_pt1 | contig 14930 bp, 10 predicted proteins | sample GrowelOW332metaG_FD_119755 | JGI IMG/M metagenome (GOLD analysis project Ga0172378, IMG submission 119755) | Groundwater microbial communities from an aquifer near a municipal landfill in Southern Ontario, Canada - Pumphouse #3_1 metaG | ecosystem: Environmental > Aquatic > Deep subsurface >... | reverse complement strand
TATTAGCATTGAAAGAACTAATATCAGAAATTGTTACAAAATTTTCAACTTTTCCAAGATACATAATTATGTGAACACCATATTCAGTTGTAACAAGCCCACTTATTGCACCCTTAACATTAGCTGTGTTAAGAGTTCTACTCTCTTCAGTGAAAGCTTCAACCATGTCTGATTGAGTAAGTCCAACAACATATGGTTTTTCAGCATTCATGATTCCATCGTCTTGGTTATACTTATAGATGAAACTATTGAAAACTGAAGTCTTTTCTTCATAAGTTGTAGCATTTGAAAGTGCAGTTTGAAGGCTTGTAAGAACTTCTGAAGCAAGTGGAGTGCTTGAAGTTGTTTTTCCTTCAGCATCTTTTTCTGTTGCACGAATTGCAGTTGTTATATTATTAAGAATTGCTTGATATTCAGCATATGAAATATATCCTGCTTCATATCTTGTTTTTGCATTATCAACAATGTTTTTTTGTGCGTCACTATATTTAATCAAAATATGGCTTACTTTAAAAAATTCATTTACAGGGTGATAATAAACTGTGTTGATTGAGCTTTTTGCAGCTGAATAATATGAGTCATATGTTGAAGCATTTTTGTAATTTAAATAATCTTGTCTAACAAGAGAAATATATTTTCCAACAACATCGTCAAGAGTAATATTAAACTGAGATTCATAAATTTTTTCGAACTCTGTTAAATATAAATTTTCTTCAGTATTTTTGTGAATTCTTTCAACTTCTCTAGTCCAAAGTGAAACATCATCAATTGAGAGATTTTTTGCTTTATCCAAAGTTTTAAGTTGTGAAAGGTATTTTTTCATCGCCTTGTTGCCAAGAGTTTCGGTTGTTTTAATTTGAACAAATCCGTTAACTCCAGAAACAAAATTTGGATCAACAGTAAGTACTTCTTCATCTTCTTCAATTTTGTTAAGAGAATAAGTGCCATTATTATTAACTAGTTCAACAACTTTTTCAAAAGGAGTATAAACAGTAAGTGTTGTTTCTTCTTCATCAGGATTTTCTGGCAAAACAATGTCTTCTTCAGATTTAACTTCACCTTCAAATTCCTTTAAGTTGTTATTCAAAGAAGAATAGGTATCTTTCCAAGTTTTTTGCAATTGAGCCTCAGAAAGAGTAACTATTTTTTTTGCTTGATAAATCATAATTTCACGATTAATAAGCTGATCAAGAGTTTCTTTAACAGCTTCTTCAACAGTCATATTCTTTTCTTCAACAAGGTCAGCACCATAGCTTGAATAACCAGTTAAAAGTTTTTCTCTTGTAACGACGATTGTTTCATTATCAATTTTAACTTCAGCAACAGTTGCTGAAAGAAGCTTTGCAGTATTTAAAGTAACAAGATCGCAACCAGAAAAAATGGCTACGAAGCTAAACAAACACAAAATAAGAGCAATAATTTTATTCTTCACTTTTCAAGTTTCTCCCAATATCTTTTGGAGTATACACTAAAGAACGCACAAAATCAACCAATTTAAACTTTTTTTGTTGGCAAATTTTTTTTTGAGAGCCAAGGCCAAATCATGACACAAGACAAGAACCACAAAACTTTATTAAAAAATCCATTTTTTCTTGAACTGAACCATTTTTTTGATTAAACGCAATAACCATATTTTCACCACCCAAAAGATGGCAAGTGGAAAAGTGTTTTTGAACAGCTGACAAAATGGCTGTTGCGTGTTTATTTTCGCCAGAATGGAACACAAGTTCACTAGTATCAGCAGAAATCTTAACTTTTTTCACGCCAATTTTTTGAGCATTGTTTTTAAGTCTTGCAATAGAAATCAAATTTTTAAGCGGTTTTGGAACTTCTCCAAACATTTCAACAAGCCCTTTAATCAAAAGCTTTTCATCTTCAGAAGAAGAGCAAATAGAAATTTTTGAGAAGATTGCAATTCGTTCTTCACTGCCAGAAACATAATTCTGAGGCAAAAACGCATCAGCATTGATTTCCATAACAATTTCTTTAAGTTCTTCTGCTTTTTCGCCCTTAAGTTCGCTTGTTACTTCAGCTAAAATTTTGCAATACATGTCATATCCAACTTTTTCCATATGTCCATGTTGTTGGCTTCCAAGCACTTCACCTGCGCCACGAATTTCCAAATCACGCATTGCAATTTTAAATCCACTACCAAGTTCAGTAAATTCTCCAATTGCACTAAGTCGTTTGTGAGCCTCATCAGAAAGCTCTTTTCGTCCGTCAAAGGTTAAGTATGCATAGGCTTGGCGGTCACTTCTACCCACTCTTCCCCTAAGTTGATACAGTTGAGAAAGTCCCAAATTTTCCGCATCAATAACAAAAAGTGTATTTGCTTTTGGAAGATCAATTCCATTTTCAATCAGGGTTGTTGCAACCAAAATGTCAAGTTCTTTATGAGCAAGTTTCAACATTGTGTCTTCAAGTTCATTTGAAGCCATTTGCCCATGAGCAACTGCAACTTTTGCTTCAGGCAAAATTTCTCTAACCTTTGAAGCAAAAACATCAATTTTTGCAATGCGATTGACAACAATCAAAACTTGACCACCTCGTTCAAGTTCTTTCCCACATGAATATGCCAAAATGGATTCATTATATTCAGTTACGGTTGTCAAAATTGGAAGTCTAGATCTTGGCGGTGTTTCAATGATGGAAATATCTCTAATTCCAGACAGTGCCATGTGCAAAGTTCTTGGAATTGGAGTTGCACTCATTGCAATTGTATCCACATTCTTTTTTACTTCTTTAATTTGCTCTTTGTGAGCAACACCAAATCGTTGCTCTTCGTCAAGAACCAAAAGCCCCAAATCTTCAAAAACAACATCTTTGCTAAGAAGTCTATGAGTTCCAATCAAAATGTCAATTTTGTGTTCCTTAAGATCTTGCAAAATTTGTTTTTGTTCTTTTGAGCTTCTAAACCTTGAAAGAACTTTTACTCGAAGTCCAAAAGGCGAGAAACGATTTTGACAAGTCAAATAATGTTGTTCAGCAAGAATTGTTGTTGGACACAAAAAAGCCACTTGTTTTCCAAATGAAACGGCTTTAAAAATTGCTCTGATTGCAACTTCAGTTTTGCCAAATCCAACATCGCCACAAATCAGCCTGTCCATAGCCTTATCGCTTTCCATATCTTTTTTTATTGCTTCAACAGCAAGAAGTTGATCGGCGGTTTCTTCAAATTCAAAGCTTTCTTCAAATTCTTTTTGCATCCATGAGTCTTTTGGATAAACAATACCTTTTCGTTTTTCCCTTTCACTATAAAGTTTCAAAAGGTCAATTGCCATTGCTTTTACACTGGCACGAACCTTTTGTTTGCTCTTGTAAAAATCCGTTCCGCCAAGTTTGTTTAATTTTGGCGAACTCTCTCCACCCCTAAAAGCTGAAATTGTGTTTGCTTGTTCACTTGGAACATATAGTTTGTCCCCGTTCAAATATTCAAGAACAATGTAATCTTTTTCAAATTCAGCAAATTTAAGTCGTTCAAGCCCAACACATTTTCCAATACCATGTGTTGAATGAACAACAAAGTCGCCGACTTTTGGCAAAAAGAAAGCGGAACTTTTGCTTGTTTTGGTGGCTATTGTATTAACAGCTCCAAACATGTCATCTGTTCCAATAAAAACAATGTTTTCACTAGAAAAAAGAGCACTAATTGGAAGATTTTGTTCACAAACAACAATTTTGTCATTATTAGAAAGCTTTGAAAACTCCAAATCACTTTTCAAAAATGAAGCATTGCCACGACTTCCAGCAAACAAAACAACCTTTTTCCCGGTTTTTACAAAACTTACAATATCGTTAATTAGAAGATCTCTCTTACCAATATATTTTTGTCTACCATTAATTAAGAATTTAAGGACTTGATCAGAAGCAAAAAGTTGAGAAGAAGAAAGAAGTGATTGAAAAGAAATTCTTGAACGATTATTGCCAAAATCAAAAGCTTCTAAAGGTGAAACAAAAAAATTCTTGTGTTCAGGAAGAAGAGTTCCAGCAGAAATAAAAGATGCAAGGCTTTCAATAAAACCCTTATAAAACTCATTTGTTTTTTCTAGTATTTGTTTAGGTTCACAAACCACAATGTTTTCTTTTGGAAAAAGTTCAAAAAGTGTTTTGAAAGAAGCAAAAACACTTGCAAACGCAAGATTTTGTCCCCGTTTGCCGTCAATGAGCCCTTGCCTGATTTCATCAATTGTTGGAGCAAGAAAAGTGGTGTTCTTCTCTTTTCTCAAGCCTGCCATAAAAGCTGCTTCAAGTTTTTCAAGAACTAGTGGTGCTTCCTCATCAGAAACCAAAAATGTCGTTCTTGGCAAAACCAACAAAGAATCAAGTTTTTTTATTACTGTTTGAGAGCTAAGTTCAATTTCTTTTATGCTTTCAATTTGTTCACCAAAAAAATCAATTCTTGTAATGTTTTCGTTTCCGTCTAGCCAAATGTCCAAAATGTCGCCACGAAGAGAAAACTCACCGCAAGATGACACTTTTTGAGTTCGGTCATAACCAATCGAAACAAGAAGTTTTGAAATCAAATTTAATTTGTAAGTTTTGTTAACTTCAAATTTTGTTACACTTGAAGAAATTGTTTCCATGCTAGGAAAGGTTTGCAAAGCATTAATTGCATTAACAAGCAAAACCCCGTCATTACTTTTGTAGAAATTATACAAAGCTTTTATTGCCAGTGAAGCGCTTTCGCTACCAGCATAAGAATATAATGGTTGTTCTTGAACAAGTGGCAAAAAAAAGCACTCTTTGTTTAATGAAAGAAGCTGTTTAGACAAAAGTGTTAGACTTTGCTCACTTGATGAAACCAAAATTGTTTTGCCTTCACATAAAGACAAAAGTACACCAATTTCACCTTCTGACAAACCAAAAACTGTTTGAGCTTTTTTTTGACTCGAACACGACATAAATTTTTTAACATTTGGCGAAAGCAAAAGTTCATTTATTTCGTTCATATCATTCCCCACAAGGGTCAGAAATAATTTCCATAATTTTGTCTAATGCTTCAAGAGTTGCTTTTTCGATTAATGGTTTGTTTTCTTTAGAAACTTTTGAAAGCACAAAGTCTGCTAAGTCTTGCCCTTCAAAACCTTTTCCAATTCCAATACGAATACGCTTAAAATCGCCAGAACCAAGACAAGCAATAATGTTTCTAAGTCCGTTATGAGTTCCTGCGCTTCCAGTTTCACGAAATCTAAATTTACCTGCTTCCAAATCAATATCATCAGAAATAATCACAACATTTTTAAGTGGAATTTTGAATTTTTGAACAAACTGCAAAACACTTTCTCCACTAAGATTCATGAATGTTTGTGGCATTGCAAGAAGAACTTTGTTTTTGCCAAAAAAATGTTCAGCCACAATTGCCTTGCACATTTTTTTAGAAAAATTTGTTCCAAGCTTTTCAGCAAGCTTAGAAATTGCATAAAATCCCGTGTTATGGTTTGTCCCTTCATATTCTTTTCCGGGATTTCCAAGTCCGACAACTAAAAACATTTTTCCTCACAAATTCACTAGAATGTTACAACAAAAATTTCTTATTGTCAAACTTACAAAATTTTTTAACATTAAGTCGTTTTTTTTCAACTGAACTTTTCTTATATATGTATTTTATATTTACATATTTATATATTTTAAGTAACCTATTCAAAAATATTATAATTATAAAAAACTCATTTTTAGACTTTTCTTGACAAATCAAAACAACATGACTAAAATGAAAGTATGGAAAAATCATTTTTTGAACCCTTAATTCAAAGGGAATCTTCACCAATAACAATTGCAAAATGCGTTCATGTTGTTGACCCAGAATCAGTTGACACAATTGTTCTTCAAGTCAGAAGCACTTCATTTGGCAATTTTTTGAAGCCATATGAAATCTCTCTTCTTGGCAAAAAAATGTGGGAATGGGTGGCTTTTTCAGCACCGGGAAAAGTTCAAACAACAACTTGCTCACCAGAAGCTGACATTCTTTCTCTAATACACCCTTTTCTTGGTTCAGCAAAGTACACACTTGTCCTCTTTTCTGACACACCATTGATAACAAGCAAAACAGTTTCTGAAATTGTTACATATGCTTCAACAAGAGATATGAATGTTCTTAGACTTGTTCGTGGTTATGTTTTCAACACAGAATGGGCAAAAACTGCAAGTGGAATTGCTTCAACAATTTCACAATCTTTTAATGATGAAGAATTTTACACAATTAATTCTTGTGCTCAAATTCCAAATGTAATAAACATTCTTAAAATGAGAGTACTTGACCATTTGATGAATTCTGGGGTTGTAATTTTTGACCCAGCAAGCACATTTATTGATGCTGAAACAATGGTTGAAAGTGGAGTACAGATTCACGCAAACAACACAATCCGTGGAAAAAGTTTAATTTGCAAAGGAACAATACTTGAAAATGGAAATTTCATTGAAAATAGCATTATCAAAGAAAATTGCCATATATGTCATAGTCTAATATCAAATGAAAAAATTGAAGCAAACTCAAACATTGTTTGCAAAGGAAAAACTGAAGAATAATTTTGTAACTCAAAGCATGTAAGGTCGTAAATATTTACCTAAAATTAGTGAAGCAAATTGCTTCATTTTTATGAATTACATTTTTTTTAAAAACTAAATATAATCTTCATTCAAAATCAAAATGCGTTTTCACTTATTTATTTCTTTTAAAAGATATAATATTTTTTATATTTCTATTTCTTTATTTGATTGTTTCATATCCTAAAACATATTATATTCTGTTACTTTTTTTGTTTTATTTGGCTTATTTCCTTAAAAATTTAATAAGATGTTTATTACTTGTTTTTATTTTTTTTGTAAACATATTTATAAATGAAGAATAAATATTTTAATGAATAATAATTATAAAAAAAAATGGTTAGAAAAAGGCATTTATATAACAAAAGATGTCAAAATTTCACCACTAGCCAGCATTGGAGTTGGCTGTGTTATTAGTGGAAAAACCGTCATACAAAATGAAGCACAAATTTTGCCTTATTGCATAATTTCAGACTCTATCATTGGAAAAGGTGCAATCGTTGGTCCTTTTTCTCATCTTAGACCAGAAACAGTTGTATGCGACAACGCAAAAGTTGGAGCATTTGTTGAAATCAAAAAAAGCACAGTTGGCTTAGGAAGCAAAGTTCCTCACCTTTCTTATGTTGGAGATGCTAGCATTGGCGAAAACACAAACATAGGTTGCGGAGTTGTGTTTTGCAATTATGACGGAACAAACAAACATAAAACCAGTGTTGGAAACAATTGTTTCATTGGTTCAAACTGCAATTTGATTGCACCTTTAAAAATTGGCGACAATTGTTTCACTGCCGCAGGCTCAACAATCACAAAAGAGCTTCCAAGTGGCACTTTTGCAATTGAAAGAACAGCACAAATTAACAAACAAAACAAAAAATTGTGCAAAGAAAACATACCACAATAAACGAGTCAAAAATAATAGCTAATTTTATAAAGCCATGCCAAACTAACATAACCATTAAGAAAGAGCAAAAACAACAAAAGCATAAACAAACACAAATCCATGCGTAATTTTTTTAACATTGTAAAAATATTACTAACAACAAAGAAAAATGGATTATTAAAATTTGGCTTAAAATAACTTGAATAATTAAATAACTATCGCTTAAATTATCTAAATCTTTTTTCTTTTATCTGCAAAAAAATCTTGTAATAGTTGCTTACAACTTTCATCATTTTCATCATGAACAAAAAAGGTTTTATGGTTTAGTGAAGATATTTCATATTTTTCAATTTTTTCATCGCAACCAGTAACCAAATTTCTTAGCGATGATGTGTTGTCGTAAGCCCCAAAAACAACTTTGGAAATTCTTGCATTAAGTGCAGCCCCTGCACACATTAAACATGGTTCAAGAGTTACATAAAGTGTGGCATTATCAAGTCTCCAACTTTTTTCTTTTTTGCAAGCTTTTGAAATTGCCAAAAGCTCAGCATGATTGACTGCGTTTTGTTTTTCTTCTCTATTATTGAAGCTTCGAGCAATCACTTTTCCATTTTTAACAACAACAGCACCAATTGGCACTTCTTCATTCTTCATTGCTTTCTTTGCTTCTTTCAAAGCTTCGTTCATAAAATTTTTATCAGTTTTGTTCATATTTTCCTCAATTGTGATTATTATTTTTTAGAAAAATTCTTCTTTCAGTTAAACATTGAAATGTTATTTATCAAATCCACTATATTTTTTATCTATTGATTATATCATTTTTTGTAAAAATTTTTTAACAATTTCATTTATTTATAACCTGCTAATTTTTTAAGAGAAATCTAAAAAGTCTATTATTTATGAAAATATTATTTGTGGTATGGCATTTTTGCTGAAATTGTAAATGCTCGATAAATTTGTTCAAGCAAAATCACTCTCATAAGTTGGTGTGGAAAAGTAAATTTAGAAAAGCATAAAAGAAAGTCAGCTTTTGCCAAAACTGATGAATCAAGTCCATTTGAAGAACCAATCACAAATGTGATTTCACTCACTCCACCAAGAGCAAGCTTGTCCATCTTTTCAGAAAGTTCCATGCTTGTTAGCATTTTGCCTTCAAGTGCCAACACAAAAACATACCCGCAAAGTTTTGGCAAAATGTTTTTGGCTTCAGCCGATAGAGTTTGATTTATTCCAGAAAATGTTGATTCTGAAATTTCAGTAATTTTTAATTTACAAAATCTACAAAGTCTTTTTGAAAACTCATCACAAGCTTCTCTCCAAAACTTTTCTTTTAAATTTCCAACAACAACAACATTCACTGAAAGCATATTTATCCCCTTTTCCCCAAAGTTAAATCAAATGAAAGAAAAGAAAAATGTCATTAATGTAACAATTGAACCAAGAAAAATACAAGAAAGTAAAAGCACAAGACCTGTCCCCGAAATTTTTTCAGTTTGTTTAAGTTTAATTCCAAGCAATTTTAGCGGAATGTTGATAACAACACTTTTAATTTTACCGTCAAGCAAAACTTCTTTTTCAAGTGCAATGGTTTCTTCTTTCAATTTTTCTTCCCGAACAGCAATTCCAGTTTCTTGCAAAAAGCTTTTTCTAAGTTCTTTCATTGCTAGATCTTCAGAAACTTTTTTAAGTTCAAAAAGAGAAGTGTTTTTAAACAATGCCGCAAGTAAAATAAAAAGCAAAATTCCAAGTCCGCAAACAAGCAAAATTATTCCAAGGAACGAAGAGAACAAATCAGCACTTCCAACAGAACTTAAAACATTTTCAAATCCAGTTCCAAAAGGAAGCCCATTACTTTTTGAGAAAGCAATGTAATCAACAATAAAATTGTTCATAAAATGAATAATCATTGCAGGGAAAATGCTTCTTGAAAGAAGTGTCACATAAGCAAGTAAACAACCAATGGCAAACGCATAACCAAATTTTGTTATGTCAAAATGCATAAAACCAAAGAAAAGTCCAGAAAGAATGATGATTTTTTTGACTCCAAGACTTTCAAACCCTTTAACCAAAAGACCACGATGAGAAACTTCTTCACAAACAGCAGGGAAAATACAACCAGTTAAAACGGTTAACAAAAATGTTACAAGAGGTATTGCCGTTTCTGTTGATGTTGAAGATCTTAAAGGCTCGTATCCTAACAAGTTTAATACGAAAGAAAAAAAGTTTGAAACAAAAATGTTTAAGATGAAAACAATAACTCCAATCAAAATTGAAATTAAAATTGCTTTGAAACCAATTTTTTTAAATGAGAAATCTGCAAAAGTTTTTTTGACGCCTTGTTTTTTAAAAATTGAAAACAAAATTATGCTAAGTGAAAACATAATAAGAATTTGCACAACAAAAGATGCAGCAAAATCTTGATAAACTCCTAACCAATTTAGCCAACCAAGATTGCCAACAATTCTTAAAAAAATGAAGCAAGATGCCAATATCAGCCAAATAAGTGAAACAATAAATACATTGGATTTTCTTGTCATTTTTCTCCTCTAAAATTTTTAAGTTAATCAGACTTACTAAAAATTCAGTCACCTTTATATCATACAAAAGAACAAATGAAAATACAACTTTCTTACTCAATTATTTTTAAATATAACAAAAAAAGTTATTTTTCGGCAAAAAAATTCAAGTTTTTGCTTCATATTCTATATTATGAAAAAAATTCATTTTTGCCATTTTTTTACTATTTTTTTCATACTCAGAGCAAAAACTGAAACAGACTACATTTTTAAATAACAAAAGTCAATCATTTTCTATAGAACACTTTTGTAAGCAAATCAACAAGCCAAAACAATGATGACAAACCAACGGCTATTGAAAAAATAATTAGCGACGATTGATTCATTTTTTCAGCCTTAAACGAGTTTTCTTCAATTTCATTATATAAAGCTTTTTCGCTTTTAAAACTTACAACATTGATGTTTCCATTATCAAAGTTTATTCCAACTGCTTCATCATTGTTAACTTCACTTTCAAGTTCCAAATTTCCAGTTTTGTCATTCAAAACAAATTTGTCTTTAGTTTTTGCAATATTTTCTTTTTTAAGAACTTTAATCAAAAGATAAATAGACAAGCTTGCAACAATAGCAATTAGCAAAGCAATCAAAAAATTTCCCCAATTTGCTGAAATTTCACCAGAAGACTCACTAAAATATTGCCAAACAATAACGATTGAATTATTAAAAAAGTGAATAATCATTGAATAAATCAAGTTTCCTGTTTTAATAACAACAAAGGCAAGAATTATTCCAAGTATAAATTGAAAAACTGTTTGTTGAATGTTGCCATGCATGAGTGTGAAAAATAATGCAGAAAAAATGATTGCTTTGCCATTTCCAAGTTTTCTGAATCCATTTAAAACAACACCCCTAAAAATAAGTTCTTCACAAATTGCAGGAAGAACTGCCAGCAAAACAAGATTAACAGCAAGCCAAAAAGCACCATCAAGTGGAAGCGGAGTTTCATTAATCAAAGGGTATGATATATATTCAAGAAACAAATCAAAATAGCCAACAAGATTCGAAAAACCAAAAACAGCAACAAAAGCAATGACAACACAAAGAGCAATGTTTATCAAACTGATATTTTTTTTGATTCTTGGAGCTTTCAAAAAGTCATAATTTTTTGTTGCATTAATAATGAAAAAAACAATTAAAAAAGAAAACTGAGCAATTAAAACAGTGAGAATTGTGGCAAATTCTGTTTCCCAAAATGCGTCCATTGAACCTTCAGTAAATCCAATAATGATTGTTGAAGCAATCACAAAAACAATTGCCAAAATTTGTTGAACAACAATTGAACCCAAAAATGCCATTGATGAATCAAAAGGTTTGTATACAAGTTTTTTCATTTTCACCCACTTTTAATGTATTTTGTCATTTTAATTATATTTTTTAGAAATTAATTTTATTGCAACTATTTTTCTTTTCAAAAATAAATTTCAATATTTTTTTTATTTAAGTAAAAATATTGAAGTTGGTCTGTCTTGCATGGCATAAGCAACCTTAACATCTTCAGGACCAATACCAGATTTAGTCAAAACATTTGTTACACTGTCAAAAGCAAGTTTTGGATTGTTGTTCTCTTCACTTAAATGGCTAAGAACAATACATTTTGCTCCATCACGAACCGCCCTAACGGCAACTTCTCCGCTAGCTTCATTGGAAAGATGCCCTTTGTTTCCCAGTATTCTTTTTTTGAGAGAAGCAGGATATCTAACATTGCTTTTTAAAAGATCCACATTGTGGTTTGCTTCAAGAAATATAATTGAACTTTCACTAAGACTTTTCAAATTGTTTTCAGTTGCAATTCCAAGATCAGTAGCTATGCTTGCTTTTCTTTTGTTGTCAATAAAAGAGAAGCCGTTGCAACATTTTGTGTCATGTGAAACTTGAAATGGCAAAACAAGCATTTCTTTTTCGCTAAAAGGATCATCAAAAAAATCATTTTGTTGTTTGATTGAAAGTTTTGGAACTTTTGGTGCAAGACCTTCCCAAGTTATAGAATTTGCAAAAACTTTTGTTCCATACTTACATGCAAAAGTTTCTAGCCCTCTTATATGATCCCCATGCTCATGCGAAATCAAAATTCCGTCAATGTCTTTTGGATTGACTCCAAGCATAGCGAGTCTTTTTTCTGCTTCTTTGCATGAAAGACCAATATCCACTAAAAATTTAGTTGAGCCAACTTCAACATAAGTCATGTTTCCCTTGCTTCCGCTCGCAAGATTGCAAATTCGCATATTATTCTTCTTTTAATTTTGTTTTTGTTAATATCGTTTTGTTTTAATATTCTTCTTTATATTTTTATTTGATTTTCATATTTTTCTTTTATGTTTTTCATTGGTTTTAATATTCTTTTTTCTTAATCATTAATTTTCGTTGGTTTTAATATCCTATTTTCTTAATTGGCTTATTAATTATTTTTAAATTGTTTGTTTAAAATTTTCTTTTTTATCATGTATCAATAATTAATGTAATTTTTATAACAATTAAATACAAACCAAAACATATGAGTCAATTTGTTTATTGTTTCATCAAATTTTCTGCATTTATTTATGTTTTTTTGAAAAAAATGTGAAAAATTTCAAGAATTATTATATTTTTTTTACAATTTTACTTTTTTGTCAGCTTTTGTAATTCGCAAATCCTTGCCTTCAAATTTGATTGCAATTCCATTTCTTTTGTCAAAAATTCTTGAAAATACTCTTTCATCATATTTCTGTTCAATTTGTTCTTGAAGAAGATTTGTTGAAATAACTGTTCTCAAATTTCTAGACAATCTTTCATTAAGAATCATCAACAAATATTCAATTGTAACATTTTTTAACATTGGTTCTGTTCCAAGGTCATCAATAAACAACACATCACTATCCAAAAAACTATCAAGAAGTCCGTTTTTGTTTTCGTTAAAAGCAGTGTGATATTTTAGACAAGTTTGAACCAAATTAAAAGCGGTTGTGAAAAAAACAAAATTTCCCCTATTAATCAATGCTTCGGCCATACATTCCATCAAATATGATTTTCCCGTTCCAGTGCCACCAACAAACAAAATGATTTTATTTTTTGACAAATCATTTTCGGTCCATTCTTGCATTTTTTTATAAATTTGTTCATTGCCTTCAATTGGCTTGTTGTCAGAAAATTTTGAGAGAGTTTTTTTGAATCCACTTTTTTCAAGCAAAAGTTTACTTGCAATTTTTTTTGCACATGAACAAATCTTTGTTCCAACATAGCCAGTGTCGGCACATTTTTCACAAATAACTTTTGGTTCAAAATCACCAACAGTCAAATTGATTTTTTTAAGTAAAGAATTTTCGTTTTTAATTATTCGTTCAAGCTCTTTTCTTAATTCAATAGTATCTTTTCCTTCAAAACGAGCATTTGCAATTTCCAAAATAAGTTCTTTTCTTCTGTCATCAAATTCTTCAACACCAGAAACTTGCAAGGCTTTTTTTTCATTTTGTTTTGCCTGCAAGCTTGCATCAAATTTTTTTTGAGATAAAACTTTTCCAATCTCAAACATAATTAGATTATTCATTATTCCCCCAAACTTAGCTTAGTGTAACATAATTTAACAAAATCTTCCAACTAATTTTTGTAAATTAAATTTTAATCAATTTTATATATTGTTTTTAAATTTTTAGTTTAAAAAAAGAGGCGATGACCTCTTTTTTGTTATTCTTCTTTTCCACCCGCAATTTTTTCTTCTCTTTCTTTTTCAAGTTGATTTTTTTTAGCAAGTGCTTTTTTAAGAGCCTTTTCTTTTCTCTTTGATCTTTTCAAAATGGTTGCATAGGTTTCAGTGAGAGTTTTACCCTTATCGTCTAAAATTGAATCACCAATTACATAAACTCTTTCAACTTGTTCAAGAGCAGTTTTTTCAATGGCATTATCACGAGCAGTGTAAACAAGTTTATTAAGTTTTTTCTTCATTCCACTCAAAAACTTTTGAGCCACATATGACCTTGAATTGTAACTCATAATTTCAATCATGGCTGCATCAAAATTTTCTATGCAAGGGTGAGCTTTAACTTCATCATAGATTGTATCAAACAATCTTCTTTTGAAGAAATATTTTTGTATATCAGAAATTCTAACTTCTTCTTGTTTAACATATTTGCTGACAGCAACCCTGAATTTTTTGAGAGTAACATTTCTTTCAAAAACTTTGATTGAATGAGCAACAACTGCTTTTTCAGTTTGAGTGAGATTGATTGTTCTCATAAAATCAATTGAATTTTTCAAATTGTCTAAATTCTTTTGAAAAATTTCTTCACTAATATACTCAAGTTCAATTTCACAATCTTGCCTAAATGATTCAAGACATCTTCTATATTTGTCAGCAACAACATTAAACTTTTGTTCCAAAACACTTGCATTTCCTAGTTCGTTAAAAATTTCAAGAACTTCAGATTCGAATGCTTGTTTTTCTTGAGATTTCTTTTCAAAAACAAATTCATTCCATTTGTTGTAAACATCTTTTTTTAGAGTTTTAGAAAAAGCAACAAGTGATTCATTCATTGTTTCAATTGCTTGCTCTTTGGATTTTATGGGATTTTCTCTTTTCTCTTCAACACTTTTCTTTTCCATAATTCCTCCGCATACTCTAAATTAATTATAGTGTATTCAATTTTTTTTGTCAAACTTTTATACAAAATCAAACTTTAAACAAATTTCAATATTTTTAATTATATTAAAACCACTTTTTATGATATAGAATAGAATTATTATGAATTTTGCTTTAAATTGTTTACCAATCACTTTTATTCTAATTCGTTTCGAACATATATATTGATTTTGGACAGCAAAGTTGCAAGTGAGAAACAAGAGAGCAAACCGCATTGGCTTCACCATTACAAAAGTCAACTTTTGTTTCTGTTTCATAATTGTTATCATATAAAATACAATATTTTTCCAAGCCACAAAAAAAAGATATTTCAATTTGGTCT
>Ga0172378_10003417_pt1 | contig 14932 bp, 10 predicted proteins | sample GrowelOW332metaG_FD_119755 | JGI IMG/M metagenome (GOLD analysis project Ga0172378, IMG submission 119755) | Groundwater microbial communities from an aquifer near a municipal landfill in Southern Ontario, Canada - Pumphouse #3_1 metaG | ecosystem: Environmental > Aquatic > Deep subsurface >... | reverse complement strand
TTTATTATTAGAAACGAAACCAACCACCTTAATATGATGACTCCCAGCCAAACGCATATCAAGAGACACACTGCTAGAATCAGTTCCATATACCAAATAATTCTCTAAATCATAATGATGCTCCCCAACAGACAAACGAGAATAAAGCAAAATCATCACTAAACGACAACCTATTATTAAAACGCTACTAAAAGCGAGATAAAACAGCAAGAAAGTAATGATATTCTGAATAGAAAAAGGATCAGTAACGACACACATTAAACAGCCCATAACCACAGACTGAAGCATAATACTAAAAAAGATTCTCCAAATATTTCCAAATGTAAAATAACGAATAATATTATGATGCGTCTTCAATACGAAAGAACAACAAATCCAAATAAATACCCCGATAAGAAATATTAAAAAGAACATTCTATAGCTATAATCGCCAAATTCATCGAAGCTCCATAACATAGCAAGATAGGCCATAAAAATAGCTAATGATGATAAAAAAACATCAATAAGAAGGATAACACGACTATTCATATAACGTGTTTTAAAATATCTAAAAACTTGCTTAATCATAATAAAACGAAACTTTAATTTAAATTGCGGCAAATATAATCAAAATACAATTAATGTGGTCATCAGTTTTGTATTAAATCGTAAAAAATATAAAATGACCTTGCACTCAGAACCTGTTCGGGGCAATATAGGGCAATGTATAAATCGTCGCCTCACTCAACCCTTTTTAGACACGGCCTTGGCTCCGCCATCGACCGGTACTAAAAAACACGCAATAATAAAGATACAAAAAAATAAATACAATAGAAAAAGTCAATAAAAATAAGTAACTTGTGAACATAAAATAAGTAATTTATGAATTATGAAAATAAAAGTTGATAGAATTAATTCGATTATTTATCCGAATAACAATAGAGTAATCGCACGATTTTTTTTCGTTGGAGAAGAACGAGCTAAAAAAGTAATAAAACAAGTAATAAATCTTCCTGAGAAACAAGCACAAACACTATTTAATCAAATTTTAAGAGAATTCTCACATAGACACAGAAGCATAAGCAGAATATTTCAAAGACACTACGACCAAATAAGTCATCTAGTAAAAGAAATACACCCAAAAAACGATATACCTAGCTGGAAAAAACTACTCATAGGCTCATACTTTACCATGGAATATGCCATAGAATCAGCAGCCATATTCAATCCTTCTGTCATAGAAGACCCTGACCAAAGTGGATTAAATGAAGGTGAAATGAGAATCATAATGAGTTTAAGAGCGACTGGAGAAGGGCACATATCTTCACTAATATTCCGTGGAGCCATACTTTCAAAAGACAATGAAATAACCCTCCCCAAGCCAGGAAACATGATTGATGAGGCGACCATGATTAAAGACCATCTTTATGATAAAGAAATCTTCATCAAGAAATTAAAAGAAATGAAGATAAGCTACGAATTTTGTGAAAAGATAATAGGAGAACTTCCCGCTAAATTTTCCTACGAACAAATTAGAACTGCAGTTATAGATGCGAATAAACAAAACCAGCCATTAACCCTCGAACAAGAAAAAGGCATAAATGAAATAATATGGCTAGCTGAATCATTCACAGAAATTCGTTTCTCAGTAGATACAGACCTCTCAGAACGTGTTATCTTCCCAATATCTGATTTCGAAAAAAGTGGAATAGAAGATGCTCGTTTCGTAAAATTCACCAAAGACGACGGAGAAATAATATATCTAGCTACATACACAGCATATGACGGACACACAGTCCTTCCCAAATTAATAGAAACTAAAGATTTTTATTCATTTAAAATGTTTCCACTACGAGGCAAATACGCGATCAATAAAAATCTGGCACTATTTCCCCGCAAAATCAATGGTAAATATGCCATGTTAAGTCGTATTGACGGAGTCAATAACTATTTAATGCTTTCAGACAACCTTTTTAAATGGGATAATGCCACACTTATAGAAGAACCGGAATATCTATGGGAATTAATGCAAATAGGTAATGGAGGCTCTCCAATAGAAACAAAAAAAGGCTGGTTACTCATCACACACGGTGTAGGAGCAGTTAGAAAATATTGCCTCGGAGCATGTCTTTTAGATTTAAACGACCCTACTAAAATAATAGGAAGACTAAAAGAGCCATTATTACTCCCTGACGAGAAAGAACGCTCAGGTTATGTACCCAACGTTGTTTACACATGCGGCAGTATTATTCATAACAATGAACTAATAATTCCATACGCCATGAGTGATTATGCATCCAGCTTCGCTAAAGTTAATCTAGACGAATTATTAGACAGATTACAAAAAGACTAAAAAATATCTTTTTCTTGTGCCAATAATATCGCTAAATGAGAGATTAAATACGACAAGGTACTTTCTGCTCCTTGGTTTCTATTTAATCCCTCTTTTTTCAAACCATCACAGCAACCTTTCGTCTCATGGTCATATAAAGGTAACCTAAGGATATTTTTTCCATGAAACCATAAATAGCAGTTAAACATTTTCTCCATATAAATATGCTCTTTGGTTAAATAAAACAATTGGAAATACATTAACACCATAGCCATTACATCTATAGACTGCTGGTCATATTCTGGAACTTCAGACCCTTCTTGTAACCACCCATCATTTCCTATTGGCATTAAAAATCCACGTTGCATAGTCTTTGACTCAAGAAATTCCGCTGCTTCATTCGCTATCTTGTAAACTTCAGCATCATTTGTAATTTCATAGGCAACGAATAATGACAGAGGAATAATCGCATTATCATAAGTCATATTAGCCTCGAACCATTTCCAATTTTCATTAGCATGTTCTTTATATGACTCTACTATAATCTTCACTAACTTATTCATCTCATTTATCATACCCTCATCACCAGGAACATTTTTCAAATAATTATATATACCTAAAATAGTATCTGCTGCTCCTCTTATAGTTTTAATAGTACTAAAATGCTGAACAGACTTGAAAAATATATCTTTACCTAACTGCTTAAATGAATCATTAGGAGAAAACCTTATCAAATAACCTAGAGCCCACACAGTCCTTCCGAAAGAATCTTCAGAACCATGCTCATCTAAAAACTGACGGTTAAAACTAAGGAAATTTCGAAAATCTCCATTAGACAACTGCATATAATCTATAAAACTCAAATAAACAGGCATTAGCTTCAATATACTCTTATTCCTATTTTGTCTATAAGCCATAGTAAGCATTAACAATGCTCGAGAATTATCATCTACACAATAACCTTTTTTTAAATTTGGTATTCCATATCTAGCATGCTGAATAATTCCAGTATCATCAGTCATACGTTCTATATGATCTAAACTAAATGGAGGTAGCAGCTGCAAATCAATAGCATGTTTATCTAAGATTTCTTTTTTCGCCCATTTTCTAAGCACATCTTCAGCTAAATCAAGATATCTTCGACCAGCATTTGACCAACGAATTTTCTCCCCATAACTATAAGCATTACGACGAAGTGTTTCTAATTTATCAGGATGATCTAGTAAGTCTAATAATAAATCTGCTAACTGGTCTGAATTTTTAAAATCAAACAACCTTCCTCTACCATCAGCAAGTAATTCTTGAGCATGCCAATAAGGTGTCGATAAAACGGCACATCCAGTACCTACTGCATATGATAAAGTACCACTAGTAATCTGTGACTCACTAAGATATGGAGAGATATAGATATCACTAGTCTGTAAATACTCCATTAATTCTTTTTCAGTCGCGAATTCATTCTTGAAATACACATTTTTTTCCAGGCCATTACTTTTAACAAGACGCTTTAATTCATATCTATATTCATCCCCCGAATATTTTAATACATTAGGATGTGTAGCTCCTAAAATGAGATATAATACGTTAGGATACTTCTCTACGACACGTGGCAATGCATTTATAACAGTTTCTATACCTTTATTACGGCTAAGAAGTCCAAACGTAAATAAGACTTTTAAATCTGACAATCCATGTTTAGCTTTAGCCTCTTCCCTTGATATATGTTCATAATCAGGAACTCCATGCTCGATTATTACGATTTTTTCTTTAGGAATATTATATATTTCTACTAGAAACTTAACCGCTAAGTTACTCATAACCACGATACGCGACACCTCTTTTCCTATTTCTTGTATAACTAATTTCTGAGTATATGAAGGATATTTCAATATCGTGTGAAAAGTAACTATTATAGGTATATTTAACTTATGTAACAAAGGTAAAATATAAGCTCCATCATTACCTCCAAAAATACCAAACTCGTGTTCTAAAACACAAACTTTTGCATCACTATAATTTATAAATTTAGCAGCATCAATATAATCTGGAAGAGAATCTTCTTGTATGGTTTTTTTAACCTCTTCAGGATATTTATAACCATTAGACACATCATTGATCGCTATAACCATTGATCTAGAAACCAGACTCTTATTCTCCCTATCATTATCAACCGCTTTTACCAAATTATTAGTGAAAGTTCCTATTCCACATTGACGTGGTGGATATGTACCAATAAATGCTATTTTCATATTTTTAATTTAAATTATATGTAAGATTATACATTCCTAATATTAATATTTTTTTATGACAAATACAATATAATCAACTATTAAATTTACAAATAGCATTCTTTTAATGAGCCATAATTGCCTGATAATGAGAAGATAATTTGTTAACTAAATAAATTTAGTTTAAGTTTGTTTAACTATCTTGAAATAAACTTTAATAAATTAAATTATGAAAAACTTAAATTATGCTATTCTTATCGTATTAATCACGATATCAGGATTGGCCTCATGTAGTAAAGATGATAGTTCCCCTAAATTATACACGAATGATTCATCTGCAGTACACATTAACATCTCAATCGATAATAGCCCATCGACATTAAAAAGTAATCCTCTTAGTGATGACATTAACGCTCGAACTATTTTAAATAATAAAGAGCAAATAAGCATCACAGCAGGAAACCAAGAAACCTTAATCTATGAAAATAATAATGGAACATGTCAGCCATTAAATGATTCAACATATATTAAATGAATTTCTTCCTCTATGAACTTCAAAGCCTACTATCCAGTAGGAAAAAATGATGCTTCTATGACATCTTTTACAATCCCTTATAATCAAAGTGATTTGTCTTCAATAGTCGCTGCTGACTACATGACTGCTGACACCACTATAACTAAAAATGATAACATAAATATCTCGTTAAGACGACAAACAGCGCTTGTTAATGTTATAATATCAGAAATAACCGCAGTAAAGACAGTAAATGGCGAAAATATTAGACAAGTAAGTAACGTTTACATATATTCTCCCAAAAGATATTTAAACATATCACCATCGTCCACTCAATGTATAACACCTTATACTAGTACAGAGAAAGATGGATATGGCACATTTGATACTTGTTATTCAGCATTAATACTTCCATCTGATGCTCAAGAAGATAAAACATTCATTAAATTAAAGAATTCTTTTGGAGCTAATATAGATTTTAAGAATATTCCTAAAATGGAAGCAGGATATAGCTATACATACCGCATTCAAGTCAATGATTACACGATCAATATACTCAGCACTGAGAAAAAGAAATGGAGCACAGGAAATATCATAAGCCCATGTTGCCCATTTTATGACAAAAATTTCGAAGCAGCTATAATAGATGCCGATGAATCAGATGCTCTAACTACATCCCCAATAGACGTAACTGATCCTGACCAATTAGCAGCCCTTCACGCGATAAGTGAACTTAATATATCCACAAATTCATGGCCTGAGGATTATTCTATAAACTCAGCTCATGGCATAGAATACCTTACGGGATTGACAGATTTTAACTGCAATATTAATGGAATTAATAGATTAGATTTATCTAAAAACACTAAATTGGTTAATCTAAACTGTATACTCAATAACATATGTAAGCTAAATATTTCCAATTGTCCTAATTTAAAAAATCTTGACTGCGGAGACACTGCATTAAAAGAACTAGATATATCACACAACCCTAAATTAGAAAGTTTAACATGCGCTTTTACCCGCATTTCAGAGATTGATGTATCTAAAAACACAGAACTAACGTTTTTAAATATTTCTTATAATAGAATTAAAACACTGAATTTATCTAATAATAAAAAATTAACAAATGTATTATGTTTTAATAACATGCTTTCAGATTTAGACTTTAGTTATGCCTCTATTTCCAATAATTACTATTTATACTGTGGAAATCAGACCAGTGATGGATCAACCCCGCAAAACCTCACTCTAACATTAAGAGCAGACCAACTAGAATACTGGAATAGTTCACTATCAGGAGATCACAATAATCTAAATGTTGTATTAACAATAATAGTTAAAAACTTGTTTTTTTGAATACTATTGAGATTAATTCTTTTAATTCTGGAGATTTATTTAAGAATGATAGGCCTATATAAATTACCGCTCCCACTATTATATCTAGAATTAATTTAATAAAATCAGCTTCGATAAAACCATTCATTAACATAATAACGTTATACATTATCGTACAAATTATCAGAGTAGGAAGCATATCCTTCATTTGTTGAAGGAAACCTACTTTTATTAGTTTTCCAGTATAATATGTATTAACGAATAGACTGAATAATGAAGTGATTATCTGGCCAATACACATGGCGATTACTCCAAAACGCAGGGATACTAGTAATACAAGAGTTATGAATATCTTTTTATAGATTTCCAATTTCAGGAATAAGTCTGATCTTCCTTTTACTTTCAGAAGATTTAAATTTATCGAATGAATTGGATACCACATCATAGAAAAGCATAGAATCTGCAGTAATATTACACTATCTGCCCATTTGTCTGTTAACAAGCATCTTATTAATGGATCTGCAGCTGCAGATAAGCCTACCATAAGAGGAAATATGATAAAAGCTGACATCTTAAGAAGTTTCCTGTAATTAGCTTTTAATTTTTCATCATCTTCCTGCATCTCACTTAACACAGGGTATGTTACGCGCTGTATTATAGAAGTTAATGATGATGAAGGATATCTACTAAATTCTTTGGCTCTTGAGTAAAATCCAAGTGATTTACTTGAGAAGTATTTACCTATTACTATTAAATATATGTTTTGGTAAATAGTATCTATAAGACCTGATAAAAGTAATTTTGATCCGAATCCAAAGAGTGATGCAAATGATTTTTTAGAAAATCTGCCACGAGGCCACCACCTTACTATTGCCCAGAATAATATTAATTTTAATGCTGAATTAATTACTATTTGCCAGGCCAATGCCCACGCACCTAATCCTTTGTATGCTAAATAGATAGCTATTAGCCCAGATATGATAGTGCTGGTAAATGAGACGTAGGTCTGTGTTTTAAAGTCTATTCTGATAGTTAATATTGCCTGATGAACTATGGTGAATGAGTCTAATAATAGTCCTATGGCTATGAATTTAGTGATAGGTAATAATATTGGCGTTTTATAAAAACTAGCTATCAGTGGAGATGTGAAATATAGAAGACAGTAGAAGGCTATCCCTACTAAGATATTGAATATAAATGTAGTGGTATAATCATCCTCATTTCTATCTAATTTGCGAATTAATGCATTTAGAAAACCACTATCTATAAAAGATTGAGTTATAGCGATAAATATAGTCAGCATGGCCATAACACCATAGTCACTTGGCAGTAATAGTCTAGCTAGAAATATCTGTATGACAAATTGTATGCCTTGTGAGGAAAAACGTTCTATGGCACTCCATTTCATGCCATTTATGGTTTTCCCTTTCAATGATTCAGCCATATTATTAAATTTAGATCTTCTTTATTAGAATAAGATATCACAAATATACAAAAATACTATTTGTAATCGATAATATAAAATTTGTAAAAAATGAAGTATCTTTAGCAGATATTTGAGCTTTACAGATAAAATTTAAAGGATATATGAAAGAAAAAATAGTCCATTTGGTAATAGATGATAAATTTATAGATTTAGTAATAGATAAATTCGACAAGTATTCTAGTGCCAATAATTCTTATATCTTAATTCAGAGAAAAAAAGTAAAGTCTTATAAATACATCAAATCTGATAGAGTTCAGCAATATTCTTTTTTAGAATTTATTAATCATTTTATTTTAAGAAAAAACTGCGATATATTATTTGTACACTGCTTCACTCATTTAGCTAAAGTATGTCTATGGATGTTGCCAAGAAGGATAAAACTCTATTGCAGTTTCTGGGGTACAGATTTATACGATGGACCAAATCCTCTGGTTCATACCAAAAATCTACTTTTACCTATCACTAAAAAATCTTATCCATATGACTTTTTTAAGAAATCTAATTCTTTATTCTCAAGAATTAAGTTTTTTCTTATGAAAATATTTCAAAAGAAATCATTAGCCAGAATAGATTATTTATCCACTATCCTTCCATATGAATATAAGCTTTTGATAAATATTCCTCATTTTAAAGCAGAACAAATGTTCTTCTCATATAGTTATTTCTTAACTAAAGCTGATATGAGAGCTGATTTAGTAGATATAGAAAAGAAAAACGTACTCATAGCCAACTCTGCATCCATAACATGCAACCATTTAGATATATTTCCTTACTTAGCTAAACACTCTGATAAATTCGGGAAATTAATAATACCATTAAACTATGGCAACGAAAGATATAAAGATTTCATTGTTAAAAAAGGCAATGAAGAATTTGGAGATAAATTTAATCCTATGCTTGATTTCGTACCCAGAGAAGAATATAAAAAAATTATAGCTGGATGTAATTTAGCCATTTTCGGTCATATGCGACAACAAGCTTTAGGAAATATATCTCTCGCCATACAAGTAGGCTGTAAAGTTTTCCTATGGAAAAACAATCCTGTTTATTCATATTACAAACAAATGGGCTTAACCATCTTCAGCATAGAAGACGATTTAGAACGACATTTAATAGATATGACTCCTTTATCAAGGGAAGAAATAGAGAAAAACCAAGCAATAATTATTAATGAAAATAATTTAAGACTTAAAAAAGAAAGAATCTTTATTAATCAACTATAAATTCTAAAAGAATAAAACTACTTTAATATAGAATCAAGAACTCTTTCCACTTCACTATCTGAAAGATCCTTGGCCATTGGCAAACAAATCACCTCATTAGCCTTCTTCGTAGCCACTGGCAGATTACCAGGTGCCGCTGAAGGTAAACTTTTATAAGTCGAAAAAGTACTAATCAATGGATAAAAATATCGTCTTCCAAACACATTACTCCTCTTCATCTTCTCATAAAGCTCATCACGAGACATCCCGAACTTCTGGGCATCTACCCAAATAGGAAAATACGCATAATTATGTCGCACACCCTTCACATCATTGAAAAAGCTTATACCATCCACATGAGCTAAGGTTTTTCTATACAAATCAGCTATCTCTTTACGTCTATCTATCGCAGCATCAACTTGCTTTAAATTCAAAAGACCATAAGCAGCTCTAACCTCATCCATCTTCGCATTTATACCAGGAGCTATAACAGTCGTCTCCCCAGCAAAACCAAAATTCTTAATATAATCAATACGTTTTTTCGTCTTCTCATCCTTCATCACCAAAGCACCACCCTCTATCGTATTAAAAACCTTCGTCGCATGAAAACTCAAAGTTGACATATCCCCTGCCCTCAGCACAGACACACCATCCTCCTCCACACCAAAAGCATGAGCAGCATCATATATTACTTTAAGGCCATATTTATCGGCAATGTCTTGAATGGCAGCAGTATCACACGGCATACCATAAACATGCACTGGCATAATCGCAGTAGTTCGAGAAGTAATAGCGGCTTCTATTTTACTAGGATCAAGATTACAAGTCACCGGGTCAATATCGACGAAAACTGGTTTAATTCCATTCCACCAAATAGAATGAGTAGTAGCCACGAAACTATAAGGAGTCGTAATAACTTCACCCGTCACCCTTTCAGCCTGCAAAGCAGCTATAAGAGGCAGAGTGCCATTAGTAAATAAACTTATATAAGGTACTTTTAAATATTCAGCTAATTTCTGTTCGAATTCTTGATGAAAATGTCCATTATTAGTCAGCCATTTACTTTCCCATATTTCTTCAAGATAAGGTATAAAATCCTCTAACTTAGGAAGCAAAGGAGATGTTACTAAAATCTTTTTATTTTCCATATTGAATACATTTATTAATCACAAATTTAAGAATTATTATCGATTAATTTCATGAATTTATTACCTTTGTAAAAATAAGTTTTCGCTTATACAATATTATAAAGAAAATAAATACTAATGAGAAGATTTTTCATCCTACTTATAAGTGGAATAATCGCTTTAATAGTCACTGGATGTGCTTCATCTAAAGAGATTTTATATTTCCAAGACATAGACCAATCAAGTCCTGAAAAAATAACATCTAACTACGAAGCCAAGATTCAACCAGCAGACATATTATCAATAATAGTTTCAGGTCCAGATAAAACTGTTATATCTCCTTATAATCTTACTTTAGGAGGCGGCAGTTCTGAAAGCTCTAATCTAGATTTTAATGGCATCACGACGTCAAACCCAGAAAACTCTGTACTTAAATACACAGTAAGTCCAGATGGATATATAAGTTTCCCTGTATTAGGTAAAATAAAAGTAAGTGGCATGACTCGTTCTGAACTAGCCAATTATCTAAAAGAACGCATTAAAGACAACGTCAATAATCCTATAGTTTATGTTAAAATCACGAACTATAAAGTTACTATTCTTGGAGAAGTTAAAAACCCAGGATCATACTCTGTTAACTCCCAAAGAATCACAATATTAGAAGCATTAGGATATGCTGGAGATTTATTAATCACAGCACAACGAGATAATATTATTTTAATTCGGGAAATAAACGGCAAGCAAGAACATTTTATGATAGATTTAAAAGACTCTTCACTTCTAAACTCTCCATATTTCTATCTACGACCAAATGATATACTATATGTTCCTCAGAGTCCCACAAGAGTAGCTCAAGGCACATTAGCCACTAGTGCATGGAGAATCGTACTCTCAAGTATAACTACACTAGTAACAGTAGTAGCCTTTATAATAACGGCATCAAAATAAATTAATATAACTTAATTAGCTAAAATAGTAGATATCTATAAATGTAGTTCTATTATTTTAGCTGCTCTCATATCATATTTATTACTACTAAGAAGTCCTCCATCCGTAGCTACATATAAAACCTTTTGAAGACGTATAAGTTTTTTAATATTAGACTTACGCACATTAATATGCTTTTTCATCTGTCTCGCAGTAATAGAAGTACATCCTTGCATACCTTGGTCACTCTGAGCTATAATAGTTACTTCCCCATAAGGATCGATTTTAACTACGCTATCATAAAATAATGTAGTAGCATAGATATTACCATAGTAATCAATAATAAAATCATCAATCACCACATTTTTTTTAATAACTTCAGGTTGGCCAGCCTTATTATTATCAAGAATAGGTATTTTTAATAATAATCTTTTAGAAGTATTAGATACAAATAAAGTATCATGATATACTTTCATACCATTCACTCCAGGTATAATACTTTTATTATTCTTTCTTTTAAGAAGAGGACTCTCACACCATAAAGACACAGAATCATCTACTAAATTCAGCTTCCATATAACACATTTAAACGTATCAGAAATCAGGTACTCTTGATCATTTAGACTAGTAATTCTCTTAATTAATTGAGCATCAGGAAGTTTAGCTATCAACTTTGAATTACCCTCATTATCTAATATATAGACTTTATTCAAACCATCCACATCTACTACACTTACCAATATACGCTCTTCATCTGCCCATGCAAGTCCTAATGGATTTCCATCTATCTTCCAAAAGACACTTAAATCACCATCCTTAACTTTATAAATCACACCATTATAATAATCCGCTGTATATAAAGCCCCATCATAATCCGCTAAAATACTTTCTAAATATTCTCCTCGTTTTAAAGTCTTTATGATTTTAGTATTTACACGCTTTATCCTAGCATTTTCAAAAGGAATTTGCACCAAATCACCATCAGAATTTTCTGAAATATTTTTTTGTAGATTAACATTACGGAGATTATTCTGATTAACTTGAGCTACAATATCAGTGACAGAGAAAAGAATAATCACCAATAACAAACTGATTTTATAACTAAAAGTTTTCATAATATACCACCTCATTCATAATTTATAACAGACTAATTGAATACCTTATAATATACGATTAAAAATCGAAAAAACGTAAATTATAAATATTTTGATATACTTATACTATTAAAGCACTTTCCAATCTTCACTAAACTTCGCATCCGATGGCATTCTCCAATCACCACGTGGAGACAAACTAATACTTCCGACTTTCGGTCCATCAGGAACGCAATTACGTTTGAACTGCTGCTGAAAGAAACGACGCATAAAAGTATTCAAATGCTCACGAATCACATCATCAGAATAAATATTCACAGACTCACTATCTGCACTCATAGCACCATGGCCAAAAGTCTGCTGAGCTAAATAGAACAACTTCTCAGGAGCGAAACCATTACGTATAAAATGATACAAGAAAAAATCATGCAATATATATGGTCCAACACTCTCCTCCGTTTTCTGAGTAATCTCACCTTCACTCTCATTAGGTAATAATTCAGGACTAATAGGCGTATCTATAATATCCGCTAAAATAGCTCTCACCTTATCATCACATCTAAACGAAGCATACCAATTAACCAAATGTTTAACCAAAGTCTTAGGCACACTACAATTCACAGCATACATAGACATATGATCTCCATTATAAGTAGCCCATCCAAGAGCCAACTCACTCATATCACCAGTTCCAACTACTATTCCACCCACCTGATTAGCCACATCCATCAGAATCTGCGTACGCTCCCTCGCCTGAGAATTCTCATAAGTAATATCATGAACACTAGAATCATGACCAATAGCTTTAAAATGCTGATTAACAGCATCACCAATAGAAATTTCTCTTATAGTAATACCCAAATTCTCCATCAACTCCACCGCATTCGAATGAGTCCTGTCAGAAGTACCAAAACCAGGCATAGTTATACCAATTATACCCTTACGTGAAAGTCCAAGATTATCAAAAGCATCTACACAAACCAAAAGAGCCAAAGTACTATCCAGCCCTCCAGAAATACCCAAAACCACATTCTTTATACCGATATGATCTATCCTGCTCTGCAACCCCATCGCTTGAATAGACATAATCTCACGACAACGCTTTTCCATCACCCTACTATCACCAGGCACGAAAGGCGTAGCAGAATACTTCCTCGTAAGAACAAAATCATCATCACTCCCCACATTCTTTTCCATGGCAATATTTTTAACTACCACAGATTTTAATTCATCACTATGAGCAGCCCGGCAATAATTGAACGTCCTATTCCCTCGGCGCTCGTTCCTCAACGCCTCGACATCTATCTCACTAACGATTAAAGAATCCTTCATAGAATAACGTTCTGCCTCCGAAAGGAGACGACCATTCTCATATATCATTCCACATCCATTAAAAACTACATCACTAGTACTTTCTCCATATCCTGCAGAAACATACACATAACCGGCGATCAGCCGTGCAGACTGCTGGCTGATAAGCCCTTTTAAATAATCATGCTTACCAACACCACAAGTATTTGCAGACAGATTAAAAATCAAATCCGCACCACCCATTGCCATAAGACTACTTGGAGGAGACGGAGCCCACACATCCTCACATATTTCTACTGCAAATCGTGCTCCAGAGGTATTTATCACGAGATTTGGGATAACTAAGCTATCTTCATTAAGGACTAAATCATCTGCAGAAGTAAACCAACGTTGCTCATAAAACTCTTTATAATTTGGAAGATAACGTTTAGGTACTACACCCACTATTTCCCCATCATGAAAGATAATCGCAGCATTTATTAACTGTTCCTCAACTCTATAAGGAGAACCTACGATTATATACATCTGAGGCAGCTTAGCACTATACTCTTTAATTTTCTCTATAGCCTTTTCAGTCAAATCTAAAAGATTCGTATTAGAAAATAGATCTCCACAGCTATATCCTGTAACACTAAGTTCAGGAAACACTATTACCTCCACTTTCGAATCTTTCGCCTTTTTCAGAAGATTTATTATCGAATCTGCATTCTTTATCGGATCTGCCAGAGAGACTATCGGTCTAGCACAAGCTACTTTTATATATCCATGATGTATCATAACACAAATATAAGAACTTTTAATAAATATTATACCTATTACGATTTGATAGATAATGTCTGCTTAAATGTCGAAACTATTAGTAAATAGTTCTATTTTATAATATATTATTTTTATATAAATTGATTTGCTAATAGTCTCGATTTTTATATCTTCAAAATCAGGCTCTTACGCCACTCAATTTTAGTTTTTTTCTTGTAATATAATATTATTGTCCATACTTTTGCCAAATCTTAAATTATTCTTAAACTAGTGAAATTTCATTAAAAATACATATTGAAATTTTAAAATTTATGACTCATAAATCAAAGATGTTTCATAAGATACTTTTAATAAGTTTTCTTATCATCAATGCATGTTTTTCAACATATGCACAAAACACCTACGTACTAACAGGTATAGTTTTAGATGCAGAAACAAATAGTCCTATTCCTTTTGTTACAGTACAAATTGAGAACTCTGAATTATACAGCATTGGTGATGGCTCTGGTTTTTTCAAATTTAAGAAATTTCCTTTAAAAGAAACCACATTAAAAGCTACTAGCTTAGGATATATTACTAAAGAAATAACTATATCGAAAGAAAAGCATAGTAAAGTAGTCGTTATAAAAATGCAA
>Ga0172378_10003416_pt1 | contig 14936 bp, 13 predicted proteins | sample GrowelOW332metaG_FD_119755 | JGI IMG/M metagenome (GOLD analysis project Ga0172378, IMG submission 119755) | Groundwater microbial communities from an aquifer near a municipal landfill in Southern Ontario, Canada - Pumphouse #3_1 metaG | ecosystem: Environmental > Aquatic > Deep subsurface >... | reverse complement strand
ATCGCCATGGGTATTACTGGTACGGATGTTGCTAAGGGCGCTGCGGATATGATTTTAGCCGATGATAATTTTGCCACGATTGAAAAAGCCGTGGAAGAAGGTCGTGGTATTTATAATAACATCAAGAAAACCGTTATCTTCCTTTTAGGAAGTAATATTGCAGAAGTGTTGACAATGTTTGCGATTGTCTTCATTTCCTTGCTAGCCAGTATCAGTGGATTCCCTGGTGCTGACTTACCTGTTCCTCTTCTATCAGCGCATATCTTATTTGTCAATTTAGTGACTGATTCCTTACCCGCCGTGGCTCTTGGAGCGGATGAAAAAGATCCAAGCGTCATGAAAGATAAACCCCGCAGTCCACGCGAATCATTATTCGCAGGTGGTGGAGTCCATCTGATGATTGGTTATGGCATTTTAATTATGATTGGAACACTGCTTGCTTATTTCCTTGTTCCGGTTATTGAAGGAGCGCAAACATGGGGCGAAATTGTTACATATTTAAATGAAGGAACATCAGTTAATGGACAAAGCATTCAAATGATGGCTCAAACATCAGCCTTCTGCGTGCTCAGCATTTCTGAATTATTCCATATGCTTGGTATGACGGATATCCGTAAATCATTCATTCATAATTTTAAATCAAAGAACTATCTGTTATGGGTAGCACTTATTTTAGGACTTGCTCTTCAATTCATGGTGGTCATGACTCCAGGAGTAAACAGTTTCTTTAAAACCACTTCTCTAGATTTTGCTCATTGGGGTTTAATCTTTGGTCTTAGTCTCTTACCTCTTGTTGTTCATGAAATAGTCGCTCTCATTCTCTTCATCGTGCGAAAAATTAAAAAGAATAAAACTTCTCCTTCCATTCATTAAAACTTATTGCTTAAAATCGTTGCAACTTTGCCTATTTTTGCATATTATATTTAAGCGATTAAGTTGCCGACTTAGCTCAACCTGGTAGAGCAACTGAATCGTAATCAGTAGGTTGTAGGTTCAATTCCTATAGTCGGCACCAGTACGGGTATTTAGCTCAGCTGGGAGAGCACCTGTTTGACGTACAGGAGGTCGGGGGTTCGATCCCCTCAGTACCCACCAGATTGAAAAATTGTCCCTTGTGGGACTTTTTCTTTATCGAACTTTGTGATTAAATAAATAAGATGCATGCGTAGTTCAGTGGTAGAACGTTAGCTTCCCAAGCTAAATATGCGGGTTCGATTCCCGTCGCGTGCTCCATTAGAATGAAATTTCTTTTGAAAATTGAATCAATTTAGTAAGGAAAAGAATAATTCAAAGATTAAAAGCCAGTAATGAAACTGAGCAGATGAATTTCTGCTCTTTTTATATATAAAGAAAAGGCAATTAGACTGACTATCTTTTTTTCGCAGGAAAGAAAACCGCGAAATATAGTATGACAAAAAATTCGATTATCAATTAATTCGACTCATGAACAACGACTTGGGGGAAAGGAATTTCAATGTTGTTAACGTCGAGAACTTCTTTAATTTTTTGTCGAACCGCTCTTTCGACAGCGTAATGAGTCTCGCTCTTACATAAAGCAATGACACGCATATCCACGCTACTGGTATTGAGATTCATCACTCCAATAACTTGTGGCACTTCTTTGATTTGAGGAAAATCTTTTTTTAGTGCGGGCAATTCTTTATTCAGTAAAGCAGTCACCTTATCGACATCTTCTTTATAAGCGATACCGAAATCGATGATGGCAACCGAATCATTTTTGGAATAATTAATGACGCTCTCAATATTGCCGTTTGAGATGATTTTGACATCACCTTTCCAGCCTTTGATGCGTGTTGTTTTAAGACCGATATCGGTCACAGTACCTTTGAAACCATCGACTTCAATTACATCACCAACATCATAATGCTGTTCAAAAACGATAAAGAAGCCACTGATTAAATCGTTGATAAACTTTTGAGCTCCGAGCCCCACGACGATACCAACAATGCCGAGACCCGCTAGAGCAGGGACGACATTAACACCCCAGATGGCGAGAATAATCAAGCCAGCAATAATTAAACCGGTATATAAAATAATGGAAGAAGAAATTTTAGCAATGGTCATCTTTCTCTTTTTATTCTTGTCTTGTTTATTGGCGTATTTTCGTAGTGATAAGCGAAGAACTTTGAGAACAAAAGCAGAGACAAAGACAGTGACGATTGTCCAAATGATGTGACTGATGCTCTGCTCGATGGAACTACCAAAATCATTAAAGAAAGTCTTAATATCATCAATGAATGAGTCATTCCAAAAATAGATCAAGGCAAAGATAGCGCCGATTACTAAAATGAAATTAACAATATAAATAGTTAAGATAAGCCACTGTTTAATTTTGAGATCCTTCTTTTTAAAAAGAAAGGCTTCGAGTAAGAATAGGGCAATAAGAAAAACAACCACAGCGATTGATAAACCCCAATTTAATCCGACATTTGCAAAATATACATTTAACATAACTAATTCCTCACCTCTTATATCCTAATATATTAAGAACTTATTTTTAATGATTATCTTTAAATAAAGTATTGCAAATATGAATGACGGTTCATATAATGTCTTGGCGAGGAAGAAAAATGGAACACGAATGTTTGATTGAAGAAGTGGAAAAACTATTAGCCATCGCCGGAGATAAAACGAGATTAAAAATCATGTTTTCTCTTCTCGATGATAGCAAGTGCAATTGCCATAGTTGTCAAATGAATTGTGGGCAATGTCAATCGCTTTCGTGCATGACTTATAAAAGCGTCAGCGAAATTGTCGATAGTGTCGGAGCTTCTCAATCGCTTGTTTCTCATCAACTCCGCGTCTTAAAAGACGCCCATCTTGTCAAAACAAAAAGAGATGGGGCTAGAATTTATTATTGTTTAAAAGATGGTCATGTTCAACAGTTGATTAAAACCGCTCTTGAGCATGTGAAAGAAGGAAAAGAATAATGATTAAGAAAGTTTATGATATCTCGGGCTTCGATTGTGCTAACTGCGCTTCTAAAACGGAAGCTCATTTAAATAAGCATCCCGCCATTTCTTATGCTCGCATTGATTTTGCGGGCAATCATCTTTATTTAACTTTTGAAGACAAGGAATTAACGAAAGAAGAAATCTCATCCATTATTCAAGAAGTGGAAAGTGATCCCATTACGATTAGTGAAGCTGATTACAAATTTCATAAACTTAAATTGTTTGATAAATCTGCCTATATTCTTATCGGCCGGATCATCTATGCTGTTTTAGTTATCCTAATTTGTGGATTTTTCTTGAAAAGTAATGACCTATATTGGTGGCGCTTTGCTCTTTATCTCTCCGCCGTGCTTGTCATTTCGTATGACATTATCTATAAACCTATCTATAAAATTCTCCATTGGCAAAATCCAGTTGATGAATATCTATTGATTATGATTGCCGCCATCGGTGCTTTTGTCCTCGCCTCATTGCAGCATGAAAACATCGATACTTCCAATGTCATTTTCTTAAAAGAAGAACATATTGAAGCCATCATTGTTGTCACTTTATTTCAAATTGGTCGACTGGTGGAAGGTATCGCCACCAAGAAGAGTCGTTTCGCGGTTATGTCGGCCGTTAACTTAAGGGCTGATTTTGCCAATCAAATCACGGGAGATGAAATTAAACTCGTTAAACCAGAAGATTTAGAGATTAACGATTTAATCCTCGTCAAGACGGGCGAATCAATTCCGGTCGATGGCATTGTGACCGAAGGTGAAGCTTATGTTGATCTCTCTTCTCTGACGGGAGAATATGTCCCTCAAATCGTCAAAGAGGGTAGCGAAGTTTTAAGTGGTTGTTTATTGAAAAGTGGGACTCTTACCATTAAAGTAACCAAGAAATATCAAGATTCAACGGTCGCGAAAATTATGAATTTAATCTCCACCAGTGGAGAAAGAAAGACCAAAGCCGCGAAATTCATCACGAAATTTGCTCGTTGGTATACGCCTTTTGTCTGTTTGGTTTCAGTATCGTATATTTTAGTGATGGGACTAGTCACCAAGCAGTGGCAATCTGTCACTTATCAAGGTCTTGAAATACTCGTCGTGGCTTGTCCTTGCGCAATTGTCATCAGCGTTCCGCTGGCTTATTTCTCGGCGATTGGTTTGGCGAGCAAGTACGGAATTGTTGTCAAAGGAACGGATCGTTTTGATGATCTAGTAAAAATGCATCTTTTAGTCGCTGATAAAACGGGGACTTTAACTCATGGTTCATTTTCAATTCAAGCTGTGGTCACAGCTAAGGGAGTCAAAGAAAATCAATTATTCGAAAGTCTCTATGCCGCCGAATGCTTATCTAATCACCCCATTGGCAAAGCGATTTGTCATGGCCATAATTTCCGCAAATTAGCGGCTGAACAAAAAGATTTTAAAGAAATTCCTGGCTTAGGAACTGAAACAAATTATCGCAAAAGTAATATCATTGCTGGTTCGAAAACATATTTTGATAATCACGGTATTGACACTCCTGATGTCGTGGAAGCGGGCACTCCAGTTTATGTAGCTCGGCAGGGCAAATATCTCGGTTATGTCTTACTGGCCGATGAATTAAAAGAAGATGCTCAACCGATGGTGAATCTTCTCCATCACGATAAGGTTCAAATTCTTTTACTAACGGGTGATAAAGAAGCTAATGCGAAGGCTTTGTGCCAAAATCTAGGCATTGATCGTTACGTCAGCGAATTATCACCAGAAGGTAAAACCAAAGTTTTAGAAATTGAGATGGAAAAGAAAAAAGGTGTTGCCTATATCGGTGATGGAATCAATGATGCTCCTTCGATTAAACGGAGCGATATTGGCATTGCCATGGGTGGTATTGGCAGCGATGCTGCGGTGGAAAATGCTGACGTTGTCATTATGAATGATGATCCTGCTAAAGTTTATGACATCTACAAGATTTCAAAAATGGCGAGAAATACCGCTATCTTCAATATCGTTTTTTCTCTCTTTATCAAGATAACGGTGATGGCTCTCGTCATCGCTAATATCACAATTCCGATGTTTGTCGCTGTTTTAGCTGATACCGGATTAACTGTCTTGATGGTTATTAATTCCTTAATTCTTTTATATCGACCAGTTAGAAGACCAAAAATATCTTGATTTAATCAAAATATTATTAAATTCTACTCTTCCAAATAATTATTCTACTGTTGCAAAAAAGGCAGTAGAATTTTTATTTTTGAGAATAGAGAGGAAAATGACTTTGTTTCGGATAAGATGTGACTATGAAATTAAAAGATTTAAAACTCCCAAGTTACTCCTTAAAAGAAGAACTTATATCTTCAATATCTCACGGCGTTGGGGCCTTGCTTAGTATCGTCGGATTAATCCTCGCTCTGATTAAGGTTGTTCCTATGCATGATGCGTGGCGAACATCCGCAACGCTCATCTATGGTATTTCCTTAATTATTCTATTTACGATGTCTTGCCTTTATCACGCGATGGGTCGCAACAAAGGTAAAAAAGTTTTGCGTATTATGGATCATAATATGATTTTTCTTCTCGTTGCGGGAAGCTATACCCCTTATACTCTTGTGGCCTTAAGACCGGTTAACATCTTCGGTTGGGGAACATCGACTGTCGCTTTTCTCATCTTTGCCTTTGTGTGGATTTTCTGCATTGTCGGCTGTATTTTTAATTCGATTAATCTAAAAAAATATGCTTGGTTAAGCATGACTTGTTACATTGTCGCTGGATGGTGCGTCATCGTTGCTTTTATTCCGCTATGGAATATCTTAGGACGAACAGGATTCTTCCTTATGCTCTTCAGTGGTTTAGCATATACCTTCGGCGCCGCTCTTTATGGTGTGGGAAAACGAATTCAATACTTTCATTGCATCTTTCATTTCTTCATTTTAATTGGAGCCATATTGATGTTCTTCTCCATTTATTTCTTCGTTTTATAAAATAAAAACCTCCCATCAATTAACGAGAGGTTTTTTATTCATTGAATAATAATTACTTGGCGAATTTTTCCGCTGTGGCAATGGCGACTTCGATCATTTTGCCAAGACCATAAGCCCGTTGTTCGGAAGTAGCTTTTTTATCTTTCTTTAAAAAATTATCAGTCACAGTCAATAAGCAGAGAGCTTTTTTGTTGAGACGAGCGGCATTGCAATAGAGAGAATAGGATTCCATTTCGACACCCATCAATCCTAACTTAGCCCATTTCTTCCACATATCTGGATCATCATCGTAGAAGACATCTGCTGATAGAATATTGCCAGCATGATAAGGAAGTTGAGCGTTTTGGCATTGATAATAGGCTTCCATCGCTAATTCAAAGTTACAGCCAGCCGAGAGCGTACCATTGATACCATATTGTCCTTGCCAATTGCTATCTGTTGAAGCTGTCGTACAAATCAAGACATCAAATAAATCGATATTTTCTTGATAAGAACCACAGGTACCAACACGAATAATAGCCTCGACTCCATAACCAGTATAAAGTTCATAAGAATAGATACCGATGGATGGTTGGCCCATTCCTGAAGCCATGACAGAAAGGCGCTTATTATTTTTGGTATAACCAGTAAAACCGAGAATGCCACGAACGTCTGTGACTTGTTGAACATCATGAAGATAAGTTTCCGCAATCCATTTTGCTCTGAGCGGATCGCCAGGCATCAAAACGATATTAGCGAAAGCGTTAGGTTGAGCATTAATATGAGGTGTTGACATATTTTCTCCTTTTGACAACTTTTTATTTTTTGCCACGCTTATTTTAACTCATTGTATTATCTCTCACAAATAAAGATTATTCTTTGACCTTTATTTCCTAGATAGATAAACTATGGATATGAAAGAATTAGCCCTCTCTATTACCCATTATAAAGTTTTACATACTATCGCTTCTTTAAATGATTTATCGCTTTATCCAAATCAAGAGGGCGTTTATAAAATTTTATCTGGCATTCGTGATAACGAGACGAAAGAAGCGAGTTTGATACCGACTTTTGGAACCCTAATTTCTTATTCAAGCAAAAAGATATGTCATTATGTATTGGCACTTTCTCGCTATGAATATCTCAAAAATATTTTTGACCCTCAAACCGAAGAATTATATTTGGAAGTAACTCCAAAGGGTCGCCGAGAATTAGAATTGTTTTTAAAGAAGAAAAGATTACCTTATAGTAAAACAATTCGCATTAGTAAACCCACAATCACAAAAATTATAAAAAAATAAATTTATCAAATAATCGTGTTTTGCGGTGTTATTTTAACAGAAATAGTGTTTTTTTATCATCAGGCGTTAGGGCGCGTATTGAAAAGAAAAACGAGAATTGCTATGATACTTAAGACAAAGAAATTAGTTTCTTTAGAATAATAACGATAAGGAGAAACTTTATGAAATTTATATGGGATAATCCCCAAGTTGATACCGCTAACTGGATTATAACAATTGTTCTGATTCTCGCCATTTACGCTCTTCTCTTTATTGTTTTTTCAAAGGTTGTTAAGCGTAATGCCGCTTTTTATATTTGGACGATCTCTCTCGTTTTTGTTTTAGCCTCTTACATCTTGAACTTAGAAGCGGTTTTAATTGTCGCTTCTATTCTCAGCGGTGTTGCTTTTACCGTTTGCTTGTTTGCCAATCTCGGCGATTTACGCTCTTTTTTAGCTAATCCATTTCGCCGTGCCAGTGGCAAAAATATCAATTTTGGCATTGAAAAAATCTATGATCACAAGGCGCTTTATAAAAATATTGAAACCGCTGTCATCGCTTTATCGAAAAGTCGAACCGGAGCTTTGATTACTTTTGAACGCAATACATCATTGAAAGACATCATGAAAAACGGTGTCCCTGTTTTAGCTCCTGTCTCTCCGGAATTATTGATGACAATTTTTTATCCCGGAACCCGCCTCCACGATGGAGCGGTCGTCGTTCATGATAATGAAATTCTCGCCGCGAGTGTCTTTTTTACTCCCACAACCAAACCCTTTGCCTATAAATATGGTTCTCGCCATCGCGCCGCGATTGGTATTTCGGAAGTTTCAGATGCCGTGACAGTGGTCGTCAGTGAAGAAACTGGTCGCATTTCCTTTGCTGTTAATGGCGAATTAGAAACAGTTAGTCCCGAAGCTTTCTTAAGAGCTTTTGAAACATATATGGCGGATGGGGGCAGCGAAGAATAAATGGGAAAGTATTTTGGCACGGATGGCGTCCGTGGTCCCGCCAATGAAAAATTGACAGCTCATTTAGCTTATCGTATCGGTCGCTTTATCGGTCAATATCCACATGGGAAGAAAACACGTATTTTAGTTGGCCGCGATACTCGTCTATCCGGTTCAATGCTTGATAATGCTTTAATTGCTGGTATTACCTCAAGTGGTGGTAACGCTTACGAATTAGCGGTGACAACCACTCCTTCCATTTCTTATCTCGTTGAAAAGAAAGGATTTGATTTCGGTGTGATGATTTCCGCCTCCCATAATCCTTTTTTTGATAATGGGATTAAAATATTTGCTCCAAATGGGGAAAAATTAAATAATGAAATTGAATCATTAATTGAAGAATATATCGACTCACCAACTGATTATCTTCCTTTGATTGCTAATCAAAATATGGGTCGTCTTATCGTTTCCAAAGAATTAATTGATGAATATCTCGATTATTTAGCGAGCAAAGCGATCGGTGACTTCTCACATCTAAAAGTCGCTATTGATTGCGCTCATGGCTCAGCCTCTGTCACGGCTAAAAAACTCTTTATCGATCGTCTTCATCTAAAAGCCAGCATCTTTAATGATGATTTTAATGGCACAAACATTAATGATAATTGTGGTTCTACTCACTTGAAATTTTTGCAAAAAATTATCATGGATGATCATTATGATTTAGGCATCGCTTTTGATGGAGATGCTGATCGTTGTTTATTTGTTAACCATGAAGGCCAGATTGTCGATGGTGATGCCACGATGTTTATCAATGCTCGATATATGCGTAAACATCATCTACTTAAAGAGAATAAAATTGTTTTGACTGTCATGTCTAACTTGGGACTGAAAAAAGCTCTGATGCAAAACCGCTTGACCTATGAAGAAGTCAGTGTTGGCGATAAATATGTTCAAGCCTGTCTAAAAGAGAAAAAACTTTCTCTGGGTGGAGAACAATCTGGTCATGTCATATTTAATGATGACTTAAATACTGGAGACGGACAATTAACCGCTATCCATACTTTAAATATTTTAGCGGCGGAAAAGAAATCGCTGAAGGAGTTGACTGAAGACCTCATCATTTATCCGCAAATACTTAAAAATATCGGTGTTTCCAATAAAGAAGCAGTTATGAAACATGATGGTTTAAAAGTCTTTATTAAAGAGCAAGAAGATATCTTAAATGGCAATGGCAGAATCCTTGTTCGTCCCAGTGGAACAGAACAATTAATTCGTGTCATGGTGGAAGCCTCCACGTGTGAAGATTGCGCCAATATCGCTGATAAAATATTGGATTACATCTCAAATATTTTATATTAATTTTTATGATTAACTCAAAAGAAATTTACGATTACATCATTAAAATTCAAGCGATTTCAAAAATTGGACTTACTTATAGCAAGGATCCTTATGCAATCACTAATTACAATGAGATCAACGACCTTTCCAAAAAGTTTCTTGAAGATTTTACGGATGTTAAATTTGATCGACCTAATTATTTTGAAAAGAATGTTTACCCAACTCCAAACATTTCCGTCCGAACCATTATCTTTAATCAAGATCGCACAAAAATATTGATGGTTCGCGAAGTAAAGACGCAGAATTACTCTTTGCCTGGAGGTTGGGCTGAACTCTATGACTCGCCGAGTCAATCAGCGGCTAATGAATGCCAGCAAGAAGCGGGAGCTGAAGTTAAGATTGTTCGTCTTGTAGGTATCACCAATCGAACGCCTTTTAAAAGCAATACGACTGTTCCTGAATATGTCATTTTATTTGAGGGAGCAATTGAAGGAAATTTGCACGAGCATGAATATGAAACTGATGATGTAGGATGGTTTCCAATTGATAACCTACCCGAAACATCAAAGAAATTATCTGTTGAAGAGTTGAAGAGGCTGATAAAAGCCGCTCATGATAAAGAAGTTATTTTTGATTAACTAAGGGGAAATAGATGATGAAATAACAAAATGACCTTAATATTTAAGGACATTTTTGATATAATCACTATAATAGCAAGCATTATGGAGAATTTATTAACACTTATTGATTTAACACCTCTTCAAATCTCATTTATGATTTGTGTCGGTGTCGTGGGACTCGTCCTGATTTTTTGTGCTATTTTCTTCCCGATTAGGCATCATTATATTCGCAAAAAATTCCATGAGTATTACTACAAGAAAATTTATCGTGTTGCCTTTAATCAAGACTATTATCTCATCAATGATTTTCTTTTTCGAATTGATGATTCAACGGTGATGGGTATTGACCATATTCTTTTTGCGGATCGTTATATTTTCATTATTAATGATTATTTTTATGATGGTGATCTATTAGGCAACGCTGATGATAAATCATTAATCTTTGTCAACAAAAAAGGCAATAAACAATATACTGATAATCCTTTTATTACGAGTGAGAAAATTGTTTCTCGTCTTTCGATGATTACCGGAATTGATAGCGCGTTGATGATTGGTGTCGTCTTTGTTAATAATAGTTGCAAATGCTTTGTTAAATCGGAATCTAAACAATTTTATATCGTCCAAAGAAAATACTTTAAAATGCTTATCAAAAATGTCGAATCTCGCACAGTGGGGCGCATTAATCCTGTCCAGCTTGATAGCGCAGTTAAAGCTATTTATCGCCTTAATCGTAGAAAGCACACCAAATGAAAATAAAAGAAGCTTTTCTTCGCTCTAAAGATATCTATCGTGCCCACCCATTAAATTCGTGGGTTTTAGGCATTTCTTTGGCTCTTTTTATTGCCGCTGTCGTCGCGATTGACTTTATCTATCCGGGCTTATTTTACCTTTTTATTCCTCTGCTCGTCTTACCTTTTTTATTTGCTTTTATGATGCTTAATTATAGTCTGAGTATCAAAGATGAAGTAAGTGTCAAAAACACTTTTCGACTTTTTGGCATCTATTTCACAAGACCTTTCCGTTCTTCATTTCGTGTCATTTTATCTTTCTTTAAAATGATTATCGTGCAATTTATTTTTACGATTCTGCTCTTTGGCATCCTTTATTTTTCTTATTCCGGATATTATGGCAATGTTTTTACCGAAAACTTTACTGGATTAATTACTACATTTACCAATCAAACCACGATGTCAACATCAGCTTATAACACGGCGATTGAAGGATATTTATCCGCTAATGGTAATATGTTACAGAACTTTACCTATGCGCTTATCATTCCCTCTGATTTTGTCGCGGTAATCGTTTTTTGTTTCCTCGTCTCAATTGAATCATTCAGTATTTACGCTCGTTTGTCTCTTCCTCAAAGCACGCAAGTTTTTGTTCGCATGAGTGTGAAAAGAGCTATTAAAAAGCAAAGAAATAATTTTTATGGCAGTTATTTAGCTTTAAATTGGCCTTTGTTCGTTTTATTAGTGATTGGCATGGTCGCTGGATCTTTAGTCATGCTTTTCTTATTTAATAATGTAAATTATGCTTCAATAGTTGGAGTCATCTGCGGTTTTATTTTAACCTCCTTATTTCTTCCCTTTTATTTTAATAATATGCAATCGCTCTACTCATTATTAGAGCCTGATGTCAAAGAATCTTCTCAAGAACTCGCTCGTGAAATGCTTTCTAACATTCGCATGCAAAGAGAACTAAATGAACAAGAAGCCAAAGATCTGCAAGATGCCATTGATGCTTTGAATAAGGAAATTGATAATCAAAAAGATAAAGATGAGCCTCTTGAAGAAGATAAGGATAAAGAAAAAGACCCGTAAAGGTCTTAATTAACGAATGGAGCAAGTGACGGGAATCGGACCCGCATAACTACCTTGGCAAGGTAGTGTTCTACCACTGAACTACACCTGCATAATGCATCGGCCATCCAAATTTGGCTTAATTATTATAGCAAATGAAATACAAGATGCAATATAATTTCAAATCGAAAAGGAGATAAAAAATGATTACTAACCAAGAACTTGCCAATCTCATATTCCCCAATGTCACTGAGACAGTTGAAGATTTAGAAAAAGAGTTTCCTAATCGTCAACTTCCTGAAGGGGCAGAAGTCACTCGTTTTGCGCCGAGTCCAACCGGTTTTTTGCATACTGGTTCTCTTTTTACTAGTTTAATTTGTCGAAAGGTCGCCACTCAAACACAAGGAATCTTTTTTATTCGTCTTGAAGATACGGATACCAAGCGTGAAATACAAGGTTCAGGAGAAGAACTTCTTGAGCAATTAAAAATATTTAACATTATTCCCGATGAGGGATATATGGGCAATAGTCAAAAAGGCAATTATGGGCCTTATGTCCAATCGCAGAGAGCGGATATTTATCGCGTGGTGATAAAACATCTTCTCGCCTTAGGAAAAGCCTATCCTTGTTTTTGCACTCCGGATGATTTAAATGAAATACGCGCTCGCCAAGAAGCCGCTAAATTAGTTCCAGGATATTATGGACAATTTGCCAAATGCCGATTCTTAACAAATGAAGAAAGAGCCACGCGTCTTTTAGCAGGTGAACCTTTTGTCATCCGCTTTAAATCAAGTGGAAACCATCTTCGTAAAATTCGTGTTCACGATTTAGTGCATGGCGATTTTGAAATCGCTCAAAATGATCAAGATATTGTCATTTATAAGAGCGATGGGCTTCCAACTTATCATTTCGCTCACGTTGTCGACGATCATTTTATGAAGACGACCACTGTCATTCGCGGCGAAGAGTGGATCGCCTCTCTTCCTATTCATTTAGAACTATTTGAAGCATTAGGGTGGAACGCCCCTCTTTATGCTCATTTACCCGTGATTATGAAACTAGATGAAAATGGAAATCGAAGAAAATTATCGAAGCGTTTAGATAGTGAAGCGGCGGTGAGCTATTTCTTGCAAGATGGCTATCCATCGGAAGCTCTCATTATGTATTTGATGACAATTGCTAATTCCAATTTTGAAGAGTGGATTTTCCTTCATCATTTTGAAAAGATGGAAGATTTTGTTTTCTCTTTTGACAAAATGTCGTTAGATGGAGCTTTGTTCGACATTGGCAAATTAAATTTCTTTGCTCGCGAAATTTTAGCGAAAAAAACCAAAGAAGAAATTTACGATATGGCTGTCACTTATGCGGATAAATATCAACCTAAACTTTTAGAAGTTATTAAACGTTCTCCTGATTATTTCATGGAAATTATGAATATCGAAAGAGAGAAAGAAAATCCGCGGAAGGATTATGAAAAATTTGGTGATTTATTATCATCAATTAGTTTCTTTTATGATGATTTTTATCAAGATTTATTAAAAACATCACTTCCATTTAATGAACGATTTGATCGACAGACAATATCTCGTGTTCTCACTGCGTTGAAAGAGCAATTGTCTCTCGATGTCGACGAGCAATCGTGGTTTGCCTCAATGAAAGATATTGGGACAACATTAGGATTTGCTCCAAATGGTAAACTCTATAAAACTAATCCTGAGAATTATCTCGGTTCGATTGGGGATGTCGCCGAGATGCTACGCATCGCTTTAACAGGAAAGAAAAATAGTCCTAATCTCTACTATGTAATGAGAGTCTTAAGCAAAGAGAGATGCGACAAGCGAATTGAACAGGTTATTTCTTCATTTTAATTTTTTATGAGAGTGTTATAATACTCTCACTGGTCCCATGGTCAAGAGGTTAAGACGAGACCCTCTCAAGGTCTAATCCCGAGTTCGATTCTCGGTGGGATCACCAAAAAGATTAGTAAGCTTTGATAGTTGATCAAGGCTTTTTCTTTTTTCTAGAATATAATGAAAATATGAGAGCGTTATTTTTATATAACCCCATCAGTGGCAAAGGACTCACGACTCGGCAAATCACCTATATTTATCGTCAACTTTCATCAGTTTACGAAAAAGTTGATTATCAATTATGTCAAACTGATGATGAATTATCACATTTTGTGGAATTGAGTTGTGGTCAATATGAAGTGCTTATTTTCGCTGGTGGTGATGGAACTTTTCATCATATTCTCAATGCTTTAAAAGACCATTCTTCTCGACCGATAATCGGTATTATTCCTTGTGGCACACTCAATGATGCGAGCAAGAACTTTGGTTATCGAAAAAGTATTTCTCAAGCCTTACAAATTATAAAAAAAGGTTACACTAGAAAAATTGATGTTTTTAAAGCCAATGATGTTTATGGTGTTTTTTCTCTTTCGGTAGGAACCTTTTCCTCAATTCCTTATCTCGTCAAGCATAATAAGAAAAAACGACACGGACGATGGGCTTATTATTGGAAGGCCTTATCCAGTTTATGTCATCGTCATCAAATTACTGGGGAAGTTTTAATATCCTCTAATCAACAAGCGATTTCTTTTCAATCTTCATTTATCCTCTTTCTCAATAGTGCTTATATGGGTGGGTTTAAAATCAATTCTCATTCAAGCTTAGATGATGGTTATATCGATTTTCTCTATACTGATAAAGGCTGGTTCAATGGTCTGTTTCGATATTTTTTCCGCCGACATCTCGTAAATCATTATTCTTTAAGTGACGGACTAGTGAAATTAGAAAGGATTGATGATTGGGATATTGATGGGGAAAAAATGACTTGTCAAGAAATCCATATTCAGGTCTTAAAAGACTATCTTCAAGTCATTTCAAATGAACATTTTTAACATAAAATAATCGGGAATTGCAACTTTTTTGTGTAAAATGTTGTTTTTTTTGCCTCGCGCGTTAAAATGATATTATCTCTTGGAGGAATCTTTATGAAAAAAGGTTTTAAAGTCTCATTTATAATTTTGAGCATTCTTGCCGCTTT
>Ga0172378_10003415_pt1 | contig 14940 bp, 20 predicted proteins | sample GrowelOW332metaG_FD_119755 | JGI IMG/M metagenome (GOLD analysis project Ga0172378, IMG submission 119755) | Groundwater microbial communities from an aquifer near a municipal landfill in Southern Ontario, Canada - Pumphouse #3_1 metaG | ecosystem: Environmental > Aquatic > Deep subsurface >... | reverse complement strand
TCAAGAAAAACGATTGTGTCACCAACGCTTTTTGACACACACGAACACATACAACACGCGCCGTCATATAAAAAAACTTCAAAAACTTTCATGATTCACTCCTTACCGCTTTTTTATATGCGGAAGATATTATAACTGATATAATAATCCACAAAGGAATAAAGACCACATAGCTAACCATTGTTAGCCAGAAGCTCTCTATAACTGCGTAAAGGATTGTTTCTCCCAAAACTAATCCACAAACATAAACCACCAAATACACCGGATTTCTCATCGTTCACCTCCAAAAAGTCTTGTCTTTCCGCTTAATGTCACGGTTATTGTCGTCAGATTTGAACTGTAGCGGTAGTCACCGGCGGTCATTGTTTTATTCTGTACCGGATGATCGCATTCATGTTCGATATTGAATCGTATATTGTCGTTTGGTTTGATCTGGAATCCGATAGAATAATCAATACGGAATGGTTTGAATTTCCCGCCTCTGCCATCCGGGGCATATTGAAAGTTTTGCATGTCGGTGTAAATGGTAAAAAGTTCGTCTTCGGTTGACGCCGATAATCCGATCTGCGCAACGGTTGCTATTCTACCGCTGTCGATTTCTGCGGTTTTAACATCAACGAAATCAGCCATTTCGGGGACATACCCGAATGTCAAAAACCAGCTAATTACTAATGGAAATACTGTCATTTTCTCCTCCCTATTCCCGCAAAAACAATGCCATCGAAGCCCCTATAGGAGCAATGATGTCAATAAATATAGAAGCGCACAGACTCAATACAAACTGAATAAGTGCCGCTTTTATTCCAAACAACCCCTCCATCTCCTCATAAAATGTTTTCGCTCTTACCTGTACTGTTTCAATATCTTTATCTTTTTCCATCAAAGCAATGCGCTTGTCTATAACAGTATTCATTTCTGCTTGCTTTGTATTTATAAAACGCTCTGCTACTTCAATATACCACATAGTATTCTTATAATCAACTGATCCTTCTTCAAATTTACGCAAATCACTTTTAAGATTTTTAATAGTTTCTTTTTTATTATCTATAAGTTCTTGTGTACCTTCTATCTGCTTATTGTATTCTTCAAGAATAGTATTTTGTGTAGTAGTTGCTTTATCATACACAGTACGTTCCACAAACATTTCCTTCTGAGCATTATACATACCAATAGAAGTACTCGCCATACTATACACGGTTACAATAGCCCACAGAATAAACAATCCAGCTCCCGGAGCAATCTTTTTTCTCTGAAAGAAGTACACCATCATAGAAGCCGCAGACACCATAAATATAGACATAAGGATAGAAATAGTGAATCCCCAAACAACAGGATAACTTTCAATAAGATATCGAGAAGTGTTTCTGATACTTACAGCAGAAGCACCTATAGAAAGTAATCCAAAGATAATACGAAGGAACTTAATTGAGATTGAATGTTTTATTATTGGTGCTTTTTTTACGGTACGTTTCTTTTTTTCTTGCACAAATGTTTTTTTGATAGTATATCCTTTTTTACTCGGGTCGTATTTAATAAGTCCATCTCGAAGAAGAGATTTCAACATATTATCCATCTTACGGTCACTTTCTACCCAAAGAGCATCTTTGATGTATGATTTACTATACACTCCAGTAGCAAGGAGTTCTAATACTTTTGTCCTAAGCTCCTGTTCTGTCATCCCCATAGATTTCTCCTATATATAAAATAATGGCATAGAGTTTACACCCTATGCCACCATTATACTACCATTTTTGAAATGTGTCAATACCTTCGTACTTAAAAAACTGTCTAACTACTTTTGCTAATAACCCATAAAAGAAATGAATGTTTTCATATCGAAGAATATCATGACATATTGTATGACACAATCCACACAATATCATATAATCTTCACGCCTTTCATTTGGTACCGTTGAATACCTAATATGATGTACAGAGAACCTAAGTCTCTTCCACTTCTTTTTTCTAGGCATCCATTTCCAACGCTTCCTACCACATATCTCACATCTACACTCTTTATCATCAAGAATTGATTGAGATTTTCTCCTCCAGTAATTTGTTCCTTCATATTCCTTTACAGAAGAACAATGCTCTGGAGGTAGAACTTCTTTTTTTTCTCTAGACATCACACATCACTTTATATTTCAAAAGTAAAGCCCTTACCTTTTCATATGCAGTAGGATCAAATTCTTTCAACTGATACTGTGCTTCTATTGCAATTAGATCACGTCCGATTTCTCTTTCTAAATCATCGATTATGTTTTCATAATACCCTTCATCATCATCATCTTGTTCATCATCCCAATGATCTACCATACCTTATTCCTCCTCATCTACGAACTTTGGTGGACGGGAAACCGCTACAGCATCTTCAAGTGCTTCCCATTTATCTATCACCCTTCTATCAAGTTCCTTTTGCAATCTGTTGCTACCGATGTATTGGATGAGTTCATCTCGGGACATCTCAATACCATCCCAATCAAGACCCGCTTCTGCACGTTTAAGGAGTTTACCTGTATCAGAAGAGCGGAGATCATACAGAAAATCTATACAATCTGCTACATTATCTATACCGTATGTGAATACAATAGAAACATAACAGTTACGGAATGGACGTGGGTGCCTCACCTTTTCTGCGGTTACTTTAAGTGTGATACCTGTGGGACGATCATCAGAACCTTCTTTCTGCCGTACTTTACTTAAAATACGAACAGTTTCATGAAATCCTATAGCACGACCACCAGATGGTTTATCTTTTGGAGCATACATACCGCCTCCAACATTATCTCGTACCTGTGATATGATATAGATCATAGCATTTTTCTTTTCGAGTTTAGATTCAAGTCCTCGAAAGAATTCCTGTGATAAGAATTTTTGGAAGGTCATACCATAGGTTCCATCATCAAATTCTTTCCCTCTATCAAATGCTTTATGCCGTTTGTCCTTTCGTTCAAGAGTTGCTTGATCGGTAATTGAATCCAAAGAGTCTAATACATAGATTCCACATTCATCCGATTGAAGAGAATCAAGCCACTTATGAACGTCATATTCAAAATCTTCTACAGTTACAACTTCTCTTTCATTTTTCTCTGGAGGAGGAAACATATTGAATCCATAAAGTGATTCTGTATCTATGGTGTTACCATATTCAGGATCACAATACCTCCAACGAAACTTATCCTTATATCGTGCATAGCTTGATGCAATAAGTTCTGTTGCTTTATATGATTTTGCTGTTCCTGATGGCCCGTGATCTCTACACACAGTTCCAGCAGGGTAGCCCATACCAAAACCAATTCTTTCCCCACCACCAACCACTATATCAAGTAGTGTTGAACCTGTGGGAAAATAAATTGTAGTTTTTTCTTTTTCCTTTTCTTTTGTTGCCAATGTAGCTTTCCTTAATTGTGTAAGTTGTTTATCATCCATAGCAATAAAAGCCCGTGAGCTTTATACCCACGGGCCTAACTCCTTTACCGCTTACGTGCGGCTTTTACACACGCCATATACAGACGTTCAGGACATAAATCACACTCCTTTCTATCTGCATGTACAGCGTCTCCAAACGGAAATCCGTGTGGACAATCAGTATCAGAGGTGGTTGCTTCCTCTACCGGTTCTTCTGTGTGTTCTTCATCTACAGAGCTATCTTCTGTATTAGGAACATCGGTAGGACGTTCAATTTTAGGAGAATCATCATCCTCTTCATCATCGCCTCCACCAATACCCATCATAATGTTCTCAATTTCCTCGTAGGATTTCAGCTTAATACACTGGTCAAGAGGAATTGCATCTTTTGCAAACTGTGTTACCGGTTCTGCACGGTTTACAAAAGTAATACTTGATGGCTGAATGAATTCATTTCCGTTAAAATTATCCTTAGCCCCAAGTACCGATACAGTAAGACCATCTTTGAGTGAAGGGAAAAACTTTCCGGGGAAATCGGTAGCACAATACTTATCAGCAGTTTCAAGAGGCTTCTGGAAATACTTGATGTTGGTTTCAAAAAGCTGAACACCAGCACTCCTATCAGCATTGTCAACTACGTTATAGAAAACTCGGCGACGTGCATAAAGAGCATCATTAGTAGCTTTATCCCCTTCTTCTTTTGCCGCTTTTGCCGCTTCACAAATAGGGCAGGGTTTGCCATACTGAGAAGGGCAGATTACACTACGCTTTCCGGGGCCAATGTTCCTGTGAATATACAGTACCAGATTGTAATCACTATTTCCCTTCTGATAACGTCCCTGTACTACAAGAGGATGCATATTTGTAGTGATAGTATACGGAATGATTTCAATGCGATTCATTCCTTCTTTAAGTTTGAAGAATTTTACTTCACGATCCCCAAAATCAAGCCCTGTAAAGTTACCACCACCGGCTGTCGCAATTTCTCTACGATTACCCCAATTTTCTGTCATACACAAACTCCTTATTGATTCAATTTATCACGAGCACTATCCATGCCCTGTGAATTATAATAACTCGACAACTGCAATTTTACAAGGTTGTCGATACTCTTACGAACATCTTCTATACTTGCTACAGATGCATACAGTACATTGACGGCTTCTTGTGCACGAATCAGAGCATCTTTTGCTTCAAGTACTTGCGTATCGGTATTTACCAAATCAGCATAAACTGCTTCTGTAGCCTTTATATCTGTTGGAGGATTTCTCCTGTAATACAAAGAACGTGCTGATACGGTAGCTTCATAATTCTGTTTTGCTCTATCCAGTTCTGTTTTTGCCTGAGCTAGAGCATCCAAATAATACCCATACTTTGACGGTTGAATTGCATTTTCTTCATCCAACCGCAACTTATCAATCTCTCTATCCTCAGAGAGATTACCGAATTCTTTAATCATTAGAATCCTCCTTTACAATTTCATTCATCAGATAATGCATCCTCCTTTATATACTTTCTATAGTTATCAGTTCATTGAATGGAAGCTGATTTAATATTTTATTCAAAAATATTTTCCATGTTTCCAATCTATGACCGCGTCTATCAAAATACATATGCCTTAATACTTGGTAGTTCAAATTAACCATACGTCTTTGTAGAAATGATTCTGGAAGAGTTTGTTTAATAAATTCAATGGGTACTTCATCTATGTTTTCAAATGATGATATGTATTTTAACCATAGGTGTATCCATTCCATAGACATAGTATTCTCAGCCTCAAAATCATTTATACCAATTCTCCCATTCTTAATATCAGACTTCAATTTGTGTACAGTAGACTCTGACATTGTGGTAGTCCCCACTTTATATGTATCAAATTCCGACCATATATATCTAGGAAGAGTGATATCCACCCATACCTGTATCATGCGTAATACTTTAGAATGACTTTCTCCCTTAACCACTAAGTTTTTAAGTAATAACATATCTTCCGCATTAGCATGATAATATTTATCTCCTATATATTCAGATACTGTTTCATCTGACCTTGCAGAACTCTTGAATGAGAGACGCATGGCTTTTAGTGCTTGCGGTATCCCCTCAACACATTCAACATTTACATTTATCATTGATACTCCTTTTACCACCCCTAGGAATTGTCACTGCTTCAACTTCACTCCATCCTCTTTTTATTCTAGATAGAATAGATGTATGATTCAAGTTTATTATCCTAGACCATTGTGCTAATGTATGGCACTCACCATTTGCAGTTATCCACCTATTCTTTCTTGTATTATTCGCTTGTGTTATGTTGTCGACCCATCTACAATTTTCTGGATAATATCCTTTATTTACATCAATTCTATCAATAGATAAATTATCTTTATACCCAGAAGCATGTGCCCAATCTCGGAATAATACATATGATGTTTTCCATGTATCACACATCTTTATACCCCGTGCACCATATATTGCGTATTTATGATGTGATTTACTATAGCAACGTGCACGCATTCCCTTCCAAATACGATACAACCTAGAATTTTTTGACTCTCCATGTATTGTATGAGAAAGAGCGTTTAATTCTCTATTATAACAACCACAAGAGGTCGATGCTCCAGATACCATAGCACTCAATATTACAGATCGTACACATCCACAATCACATATACAAATATATCTATCGTATCGTTTTGCAGACTTATCCTTTTCTAGGATTGTCCATCTACCATAACGCTCACCTGTATGATTTCCTCTAGGCATTCATCACCCCCGTATCTGTATCAATCTTTGAACTCCTCAAAATCAGTCCACCCTTTGTCAACACAAAGTAGACATAGGTAGCCCATTATATCACAAACATCATTTTTACGCAATTCATTTGCATTCTTGATCCGCTGGAGTTTATCATCCAATCGAATAAGAATAGAATTAGTACTGCTATTTTTTGAAAAGATACCTAGAGGTTCTAGCGCAGAATTCCCATACTTTTCATTTTTGTAAATCACTAAAGATTTAAGCGAATCATACACAGCGCTAATCTTTACTTGTGTTTCTGTATACATATTATATGTATTATCCAATACTTCCTCCTTATTTTATATTGGCCAGTAATGATTACAAACAGGCGTTAAAGATTCTGTGTTTCTCGGATCATTCACAAACTGCCACCTTGTAGCATCCCCTTTGTAATATCTTTTACATGTATTGTGAAGAGGACAATCTTCCTCCCCACAGTACGTTATATCCATATTCAACTCATTCTCCGGTTGAACCAAATCCTTTATCCCCTCTTTCTGTTTCACTAGAAAACTCCTCAATTTCGATAGGATGCACGTTGGGTATCATATATACAATACCCTGTGCAATACGTTCTCCTTTTTTAACTACATAATCAATCCTTCCCTTATTATATAGTTTAACTTTAATAGCTCCTTGATATGAGGCATCCACAACTCCAGCATTACTTGCTTCTATGTTTTTATTAAAAGCAAGTCCCGACCTACTTTTGATAATAAGCACCGGTTTTTCATACGGAGTGCACAGGGGAATTCCATCCCATGCTACACCTGTATCCACGGTAACATGGCCACCACTTTTTATAGTGTAATCATGCAACGAGTAAAAGTCAAGTCCAGCATTAGTAATATCATAATTCCCAAATACGGGAATTATTGCATCTTTATGTAATTTCTTGAATCCTACAGACATCACTATCTTTTCCATATGTAATTTATTGCATCCTACAGACATCATCATCATCTTTTCCATTGAATCCCCTTATTTTCTCTTCTTACTATAGTTATTAAGACGTGAAACCACATCATCTGCAAACATATACATATCACCACCACGGAGTACATTACTGATTTCTCGTTTCGTCAAGAAACCACCATATACTTCTTTGAAGAATCTTTCTTGCCATTCCTTTTCAAAATCAGCATGAGATATCATTTCATTATATTTACCCCCAAATCCCCATGATCCAGCATGAATCATAAAACGGCAATTACGACATACTTCCCATCCTGAACAACCAAGAAACAATACGGTAGCCGCAGAAGCACAATTACCAGAGAGAGAACCAATGGTTTGTCCTTTGGTTCCTTTTATGGCGTTGTATAACTGGATTGTAGTATCTAAGCGACCACCCGGACTATTAAAGTGAAATACGAATATATCACGTTCTGTAGCGACATCGAGATCGTGAAGTAGATTATTATACTGGGATGGTTCTCCTATTTCATCGTTAAAATAATAGGTTCTACGGATATTAAGTGTATCTGTGTAACACTTAAACTCTGGTGCAAGGTCGGTCATAGGTTCCATAAGATGTTCGTTCATAAATCTCCTTTTACATCGCTAGTATTTTATGTTTCATTGCAGTAATAATGGGTATGAAACTATATCCCATAAACATAAGATAAGCAACATCATTTCCAGTAAGTTCTACTTCATCCAAAAAATTGAGAAAATCCTCTCCAGCATTGAAGGGAGTATTACTTTTTGCTCTTTTTTCCATCATCGTATTTAGATGTTGTAAAAGGAAATCTGCTCGTTCTTTAGAAACAAACCCTTCATAACTTGCATTTGAAGACGACATAATTTTATCTTCATCCAAATCCATCTGAATAATAAATGACTTTTCCATACTCTACTCCTTTTACTCAGGTCTTCGTTCAAATGAATCTCTCCAATCATCTGGAGGATTTAATATACAATCTTCTCCTATAGTTACCCATCCCCTACGAGAACTTCCTCGACCCCACCAACAATTATCCTTAGTATGGATAAGGGCTGTTTCATAATCACCACAACAAATGTTGCCGTCAATATCTATAACAGCAATAGTTGCCCACTCGGGAATTTTACTCCAATCATAAATTGTTTTAGGTTTCAGGAGTTTGTCAAAAGCATCTTTGTCTATTTTGACAACATTATCCCAAATGGAAAGTTTATCGTTAAGGTATTCATTAGAACTAATGAAATCAATATAGTATCCAATTATATTTGAAGTATTGTTATCCCAAAAGGCGTACCAACCGGGTTCAAATTCATTTTCAAGAGCTTCAATCTCTTCTCCCAACTTCGCATACTGTTCTTTAAGTTTACTGAGTTTATTCATATAACTTCTCCCTACTCTACATAATATAACATAAACCGTTACTTTGTGTCAATAACTAATCAGAATCTTTTTCAGATACAAAAGAGAGTACACTTTCAATGTCTATGGATTCTCCCGCTTTTGCACGTAGTACAGCTTCTTTCGAGAGTCTTTTCTCAAAAGAATCTATATCCGTAACAGTACATTCAATGCCATTCTCAGCACACTTTAGAGCAAGATCGAAGTTTGATTTTTCTATATCAACAATCATTCCACCCAAACCAATACCCACTATTAGCGTTATAACAATAGCAGATAACACACTTACAATGGGAATATCATCGCACATCATTCCAAATACAAATCCTGACACCACAATCATAGCAACAACCGCTAATACACCACCAACTATCATACAATACCTCCGTAAATAATAAGAGCTTCCTTACAGATAGTAATATACCATATAAGGAAGCTCTTGTCAAGTGAAAAATTTCTAATTTTTATGATAGTACCGTAAACCAGCCTCTCTTTGTCGTGGTTCAGAAAAAGACTTAATCTTTTTAAGATATCCGATAATCCTAGTAGCATAATCTACATCAGCAGAGCCGCATTTAGAACACACATCCCTTGTATTCATATCTATGTAACCACACTTATTACAACATGTAGACATAACATTATACGTCCAATACGATGATCCAGCATCTATAGCTTTCTGCATGATTTTTTTCCATGTTCCTGCGTTTGGAATTTCGTTAAAATTTAAATGGAGAGCAGAGCCACCATCCAAATACTGTAGAACATCACCCCCATGCATAGTAAATTTATCAGCAAAATCTAAAGTGTCATCTTCTACTTTATACAGATAGCTATTGTAACAATCTCTTGGAACAGCATACCCATCCTTTTTATCCCATTTTGCAAATTTTACACCAAGATTTTCTGCTGGAACAAGTTCAGTATTTATCATAACACTTCTTCCTAACAATTCTGTATAATGCTTTGCAGAAACCTTATTTTCGGTGGAAATCGTATCAAAAATAGTTTTCACCCACCCAAGATAATCATCATTAGGAGAAATTTCATATCCAAGAAATTCTGCCGCTTCCACCATACCATTTATACCAACTGTCACATATTGCTTATCCAGAGATATATATCCCTCATCATACGCTGGAAGCAATCGAGCATCTTCCATCTCTTGCATAAGCATACGAAATGCAATAAGATACCTATGTACATCACGCACCTTTTCAGGAAGATCAATTCCGTCTTGAATAATACGATTCATATTCAAGGTAATAACTTTCATACTACCTGTCATCATACCTGTTCCACCAAGACCGTAGGCAAAAGGATTTACTTCTACTTCGTTTTTCAAACGACAATTATGTGTAATAATACCATTGGGTAGAGTAAAATAAGGCTCATCTGTGTTCTTAATCTCAAAACAATACACCCTATCAGTTATATTATCAACTGCTTCAATGGATTTTATCTTGAAGTAGATGGAATTGTTTTTGCGTATGAAAATATCTTTCATTGTACGTTTATTCTTGGGATCATACCATCGAATACAATTAAGAGGATAATTTCTCTTATACACATTTCCACGAATAATCACAGGTTCATCTGTACGGTCATTCGTATCTATAATACTAACTAGTCCAAGAGAAGTTAATAAAATTTCTATGTCTTCAACCAATCCTGCCGATGTAGTATATATTCTGTTAGAGTTCCCACCATCAGTCAAGTAATACCCATCAAGTATACCTCTTCTAAATGGTATTTCTTGTGTTAGTACATCTAATGAGAGTCTCTTTTCATTTGAATAGTTTCCATCAATATACTCTCTAATAAACCCAACAACACGCTTTGAATGTATCACTACTGGTAGTGTGTTATTCTGTAAGGCACGCACTACAAGTTTAGTAGAGGGGTCTATTATAGACAGAGCTTTTTCTAGTATGCTTTTAGATTGGTCAAACTTATCTGTATTTAATGATAGGTTAATGTTATACTCTTCATTTTGTACCCTTCCCATAGAACCGTCTCCAAGATACATACCCAACAAAACACCCTCTTCATAACTAAGCCCCTTGTTTGCCTCTGGAAATGTGTCAATGGAGTTCGTGTTGAATAACAAATAATCATTTTCTGATAGTTCTTCTGTGGTAATATCTCCACGGAGGGTAGGGTTAATGTGATCTTTAGTAACCAGAATAACCTTATTATTTACAGTTTTTACCCTGTATAACTGTTTATTCGGTAAAGCAATACACTTCCCTTGTACCCAGCTTCCATTATGAAAAATCGTACCATTACGTTTAAGATCATCGTGCTTTGAATTGTAATACTCTTCAAAAGTAGTACATGCTACACCATTATTAGATTTAGTGAGTACCTTCTGAGTGCCATCAAAACAACAAGATGAAAGTGCGGAGGGGTTATCAGAATGATAATGAAAAAAGGAATGTCCTTTAGCCATTTCTTCTGCAATAAAATTATTAAACTCTTCATCTTTGGCTTTACCATTTTCTGTAATATATGCCGCTGTAATTACAGGAAATGTAAGAAGTGCTTTATGCCGTTCCTCTCCAAACCAATTCATAAAGAATTTCTGTAATTCTTTTACTTCATCATATTCTGGTTTTGATCCATCAGGGTAATTAGCTTCTCCAAACATAGCCATAAAGTAATCTCTATCAAAAATAGATGTATTATAAAAAATAGATTGATGATTTCTCGCACCAGCAGGGCTATTAAGGCTATAAATAATCTGCTGGAAAAAGTTTTCAATCTCTTGTTTATTAGTAATGAGATAATTTTCCCCGAAATCCTTTTTAGCATAGTAATGAAAATATGTGAGCATACTGATGTCGGCCAACGCGCCGGAAAAACCACCAGCAAGGGAATACATAAGATTTATGTATGATCCACAAAATGAAGCAAGATGCTTCGGGGCTTCACTATCTCCAGCAAGATTAGAGGCACCTCCATAAATAAATGGGACAAGTGAGATCGCGCTACAATAAGGCTTTATAGCACTACTATCATGAGAATAAATAATATGGTTTTTAAGATCACGTAAAAATCGTTTGCGATACTTATTACCAAACACTTCTTTAATTTTCTGTGCAAGGACATACTCATTCACCTGCACAGCCACATCTTTATTGATCTCTCCATCCAGAGTGGCTACATTCTTATGTGATACATTCGAATTAGAATCTACCTCCGAAAGAGTCGCATTGTTTCCTTCTTGCATATACCTTTTAATAAATGCTTCTTTTTCCTTGAGTTGTTTTTTACTCAGCTTAATCAATTGGTTGCTCCTTTTATGTAGTTATTTTTAGGAAAATTTGTGTATGCAAACTCCCCGTGTAGTTTTATAGCCATCTTATCATACGCTTTAGCCGCTTCTATAACATCTGTAAAATATCCTATATGGGTTTCTTTTTTATTTATAGTTATTCTCGCTCTCCATTTATTTTCCCTCCTAGCCCATCCTACTCCTTTGTATCCCGCTTTGTTATAATGCATCATTGGCTTATTACATCCGTTTTGAGAAGGAGTAGCTATTCGTAGATTGCAACGTCTACAATCCAAAGTGTTCCTATTTATATGGTCTACTATTTTTCCATCCCCCTTTGTACAACACATGATTGTTCTATGTAAAAATATATGTGTTTTTTTACCACTAACACGTATATCAGCTCTAAAATAATAAATACCTTTTTTTCTTAAAGCATCTTTGTCTACATACCAACTATACTGCTTAACTCTCTCCCAATCCTCATCATCAATAAGTACTTTATATCCACTTATCTCAATCTCCATAAAACCCCCCTCTACTCCTTCCAAAATTCCTTAGTGATATCAATCATCGCTCCGTTTTCAATTCTATACATCCTTTGATTAGTTGTTTTATCAGCCAACCCACCTAAGGATTTTATGTATGGATTTATTTTTATATAGTCTAAACATTCAAATACATCTTGTGTTATCCAACTAAGACCAGTATACAAAGCAGTTTTATATCCCATAGATCGTGCCATCTTAAAATATGAAATAAGTTCATCAGGGGACCATTCTCCACCCATAGCACAAAAACAAGAACACTTACCTTTATATTTATAGAGAATATTTTCCATCTTTTCTGGAGTCATTAGTTTGCCATAATTTTCATCCCATAACTCTTTACTATGACATCCAGAGCAATGCATGGAACATCCCGTAAACCCAACAACTACGGAAATCTCATCAGGCACTTCTTGAAATCCCATCTCTATATAAGCATAATTCATATAATATCCTCCTTCTATCCATTTTTAGGCGGGAATAAGTAGACTACACCAATTTGTAGTCTACTGTCAATAGGGTACATTATCAGGTAGTTATCCAAATACCTTATCTATAACACTGAGAATATATCCCGTGGATAATACAAACCCATCATCTTTCGCTTGGCGCTCCCTAAACATACTAATTAGATGCATAAAGTATGCTGAATCTACACCAATAAGCTGATCTTCCAAGACAGCTACATTCTGTAGATCAAGTTCACTAACCTGCATACACATTTTCAAAAGCTGTCCTGCATTTATTCTCCACCCACGGTTGATAAATTTCCGAACCCGAAAGATAGAACATACAGGGTATTTACTACCTGTGTATATAAGAGTCTTATTTACTACACACTCGTATACTTCGGTTGGGATAACCAATTCATTGTCTTTCATTCTCCAATAGGCTTTCGTGTGTACAAAATCATATGTATCATGTATCTGTGCAGGTTCTCCGTAAAACCGCACTACGATCTGAATACCATTAGAAAGTGTGATTGCATTAGAGGACATAAATACGGGGAAGAATTCTCGTTTCTCCTCAGATATAATTTCATCTGCCGCAGTCTCATCAATTTCTGCGATAATATCATTCACATTTGAACCGAATTCCTCTGATGAACCAACTGCATTGGGATTTCCAAGAACCCCCTGTGATTGCACAATAATTTTTACCCTATCAGGTGCTACATTATATTGCGCGGCTCTGGGATCAGATTCTCCGTCAACAATAAAGACCTCATATTTAGACTCATCCCATAATCCTATGTAATACTGTGCTACAAGTATTGCTGTTTCTTTGGTAGCAAAATAGCAATCAAAATCCTTCGGAACTTCATTTTGAATCATAGATGTGAAACATCCACCAGTAATTATAAGGTCTTTTTTAATAGCCTTTACCACTTCTTCATCCGTAATGGTTTTAAGCCACGCATTAACCTTCTTAGACAGAACCTGTTTCATAGTACGCTCTAACATAATAACTCCTTTAATTATCAAATATATTGCATGATAACAAACAAAATGTTAAGATGCAATCCTACCATCTTGACCCAATAACCCAACTTCTTTAAGTGTAGACCAGTCTCCCCCTACCTCTCCAGATTCCTTTTCATAATAAAGAGTTGTCACCAACCACGACCATTCTTCTTTAATTTCTTGTGTACCATAATACCATATAGCCCAATCAATCAAATCCTCTTCCTCTGGCACCATATCAACATAAATAGCATCATGAATCTGGAACAGCACTATAGACTGCAAATTCTTCTCTTCAATAAATTGAGATAACTTATTGAATGTCCTCTGATTACAGTGATACGCTGAACCCTGTACAGGAGTATTAAAGGTATTATTTCGTCTCATAGGAGCATACACATAGAAACCAGTTGGGATGCTTATCTTACCTTCTTTCTGATATGTTGTCCATTGGTTCTCCATCCATTTCTTGTGTGTTGGAAACATAGTGCCCCAAAAATAATCCTCAATGCTTTTTATGTGTGCCTCAAATTGCTTATATGTTTTTATCCCATGTTCTGCGAGATGATCCAACATATCAACTTCTTTTGCAAACTCATACATATCCGGGGCAGTTTGTTTATAGTAAGAGCCATACATCATAGGGAATGTAAGACGATTCTTCATACCCTTACGGATGTTAGATGTCACCTTATCTTTTTCAAGAATGAACCCCTTCATAGCCATTTGACGATGCATATCCTTAGATAAATCTTCTACATACGATATAAGGTTTTTATCTCCACTATTACAAGCACCTACAGAAACTTCTGCACCTTTAAGATCATATCCGACTAACTTTCTTCCCTTACGAGGAATAACCAGAGATGTAATAGTTTTCTTTGCCTCAGGATCACGTTTAGGTATATTCTGTACGTTTACAGAACCCATACTACTACGGAACGTATCTACCCGATTAAGATATGTAAAAGCATGAATCATACCATCCGTTTCTTCCAATCCAAACTGATGAATATATGTACCAAATAACTTTTGATACTTTCGCATTTCCAATATCTTATTGGTAAAGGGAATGTTTATTTTCTCAAGGGCTTCCACATC
>Ga0172378_10003414_pt1 | contig 14941 bp, 12 predicted proteins | sample GrowelOW332metaG_FD_119755 | JGI IMG/M metagenome (GOLD analysis project Ga0172378, IMG submission 119755) | Groundwater microbial communities from an aquifer near a municipal landfill in Southern Ontario, Canada - Pumphouse #3_1 metaG | ecosystem: Environmental > Aquatic > Deep subsurface >... | reverse complement strand
GTAAGCATCATACTGGCAGGGCCTGTGCCAAGAACAGCAAGCGCTGTGCTTATAAGGGGCAATGGAGGCAACCCGCTGCCGAAGAGTATCATGGCAAAGGCAGCATAACTGTAGAGAAATGCAAAATGCATAACCGAGTTGGGGAAGAGCCATACTTGCAGAAACCCAGTTAGATAGAAAGGAATGAGCAGAGGAAACTGTTTCGCAAAGGGCCCCAATTGAAACAAGTACATACCCAATGCTCTGAGTAATGAAGGTTTCGGCCCCACAGCCATTACATAGAGGCAGGGGACGATGAGTGCAAAACGCTTGCCCCAGTAGGGACCGAAGAGACGCTTGGCCCCTATACCTGCAAGCAAAATAAAAAAATGCAGGTGCATTCCAGATAGGGCAAGGATATGGGCACATCCACAGAGGATTGCCTTGTCCTTGAGAGCGAAGGATTCACCGCTCAACTGCCCCAAAAGGAGAAGGGAAGCAAGAGCCCTTACCTGTGCATCCTCGATACACACGTCCAGGCGTCCTTGCAAGCGTTCAAGCATGGCACGTCGCCCTAATGCAAAAGGAGGGATCTCAAGTACCTGTATATCCCCCGCATAGAAGACTGATCTTGTATCGTCCCACTGCCCCCAAACTTGGACAGTACTGGAAGCTACCAATACCTCTTCTACTGGAACCAAAACCGGCATAACACCGGATGCACTTCCCCCATAGCCCCCTTTGGCTGCACACCCTGTCAATGTCAGACGCAGTAGCTGGTCGTTACTCCGGGACAGTGATGAATCCTCCTGCAAGGTTCCTTCCAAGCTCACGATTCTATCCTGGGGAATTGCAAAGGATGGAGTACTGCTGGCAACGCCTCTACCCAACAACAGGTAAAAGCAGTACACGAGGGATGTAATTATGATCAGGGATCTTGAGCAGGAGGGAAAGGATGGCGCCACAATGAGCACAAGGATACCCAAGACCACTCCTACCAGCAGGGGATAGGCGAAAAGACCTGACCCACGGCAGGCCAAATAGATAGCCAGTGTGAATACAGGGAGCAAGAGTTTCAATGGATGAAAAAGGTCTTCCATATACAAGGAAGACCCCACGGGTTGATTTCTACTTCAGCTACAGTTCCATAAGTGAAACCATCAAGGCAAGTAGGCCGATATCCAGTCTCTTCTGCATGCTTTGGTGAAACAGACGTGCAGCAAGACGCTCATCTTTTTTACGTTGCATCCGTTGATTGTGAACTTTCAGTGCCATCCTGTAGAGACTCTTGTTGTAGAGGCTTAGGTACCGAGCCAATAAGTCCCCTAGTTCTTTCAGCGTCTCATTCGAACCATCATAGCTGATTGGTTTGAGAGGCTCCGAGGAGACCAAGGCAAGACTGTTGGAAAGTTCAAGAGGATCGGTAGAAGAAGCTTCATCAAGAAACGATTCAACAGCAAACAACTGTTCATCGATTTCCTGTTCTCTCTCCCCACAGCGCAACTTCAGCTCATAGCGCCTTCTTTGCGCGACAGATGAGCGAGTGTCCTTCTTGGCAAGATAACTCCAGGCAAGCACCACCAGACCACCGCTGATGAGCAGTTCATCAACCATGGGAAGAGGATCCCTGATCGCCAATGACATGAAGAAATAGGAAGCGGTGAACACAACTGCCGAGATCAAGAGCCTTGGGATATACTGCTTGTTCTGGATCCAGCGATCGACACTGAAATCAATGGCAGCATAGAGTGCATAGGAAACTTCATCCTTCTGGCTTTTTGTCAGCATTCCACTACTCTTGAGCACAACCTGCTCATCTTCACTCCAGTTCCCTACCCGGTTGGTATCAAGGTAGGGGGAGAGTGTGAGATTTTCCTTGTCTTGTCGTTGCAGTAAATAGCAAGTAATCACGAGAGGGCCGCCTTATATGCGTCTATCCGTTTACCCAGGTTCTGTTCGAACTCGGTACGGTCTGTTCCCTCCGCAGAGAAGAAGAAGTAGTATTTGATTTTTGGTTCAGTTCCACTTGGTCGTACCACTATCTTGTCTCCACCCTCCAGGAAGAGGATAAGGACATCACTGGGAGGAAATTCTGTTTGTTTGCCGTCAAGCAGATCCTGCTTGCTGGTAATTGTATGCCCGGCCAGCTCATCACCCTCATTGAGTTTTCGCAGCCCGGCCATTATCTGAGCCATCTTCTCCTTCCCTGATGCTCCTTCATAGTCCTTTGCAAAGACCGATTCTGTAGAGAACCCCCATGTATCATAAATCTGATCCAATCGATCCTTGAGGGTCAGTCCTTTGCTGGACCAGTGGCACATCATCTCAACACTCATGAGAGCGCTGCTGATGGCATCCTTGTCACGTACCTGGGGAAGGGTCAGGTATCCGTAGCTCTCTTCACATCCGAAAAGGAAATATTCACGCTCTCCTTTCGGACCTTCCAGAGAAGCAATCTCCTCTGCAATATATTTGAAACCAGTGAGAACATCCTTGCATCGTCCCCCTTGGCTCTCGACAATTCTCTTCACCAAATCAGTGGTGACCAGACTCTTCACCACCAGAGGGGTTTTCTTCTCTTGATTTTCACGATCGGCCCCCATCAGGTAATCGGCAAGCAATACAGCAATCTGGTTACCCGTGAGTAGATGATAAACGTCTTTCTTTTCAGAAAGAGGAATGGCGATCCCCAGTCGGTCTGCATCAGGGTCGGTTCCCAGTACAATGTCAGCTTTCTCGCGCTTTGCAAGCGCCAGGGCCATTTTCATCGCCTCTGGATGTTCCGGATTGGGCAAGGGAACGGTTGGGAAGTTCCCATCCGGTTCCTGTTGCTCCTCCACAACCACACATTTGATCCCAACCTGGGAGAGCAGATGCTGCAAAGGAAGATTGCCTGAACCATGCAGAGGGGTGTATACGACCGTAATCGGATTATTCTGCACCAAGGCCGGACGTCTCAGATTCTGCAAAGCAGTGTGAAAATATGCTTGGTCGACCTTTTCAGGAACAGGTACGAGCAACCCTTTGGAACGGGCACTTTCAACGCTGATCTTCTTGATATCCTTTGCTTTCACCGCATTTGCGCGTTCAGCAATTCCAAAATCATGGGGTGGTGTTACCTGTCCCCCATCCTTCCAGTAAACCTTGTAACCGTTGTACTGAGACGGATTATGGCTGGCGGTAATCACAATACCGGCAGTGGTTTGCAGATAGCGTACCGCAAAGCTGAGCATCGGGACGGGGTGCAGCACAGGATAGAGAAAAACAGAAACCCCATTTGCTGCAAGCACCAGAGCTGCTTCATTGGCAAATAGGTCACTATAGTTACGACTGTCGTATGCGATGACCACTGAAGGGTTGCCGGAAGCCTCACAGAGATACTCACTCAAGCCTTGGGTGACTTTTCGAACCATGTAGGTATTGATTCGGTTGGTGCCACCACCAATGACTCCCCTCATTCCTGCGGTTCCGAAGGAAAGGCTGGTATAGAAACGATCATACAGCGCTTCCCAGTTCCCATCTGCAAGTTCTTGTTCGACAGCTTCCCTGAATACCTGCTGGTCCTCTGCTTGTAGATAGGCTTCAGCCTTGCTTCTCAGATCTTTCTCATTGTACGCCATAGATTGCATCCTCCAATTCATCTACCGTATCGACAACCACAGCGCCAGAAAGTGCTTGCAGTTCTTCCTTCGGTCTGAATCCCCACGAGACCAAAATATGAGAACACCCAGCATTCTGGGCAGTCTGATAATCCACTTCACTATCCCCAATGTAACAGAGTTCTCCAACGTTTACACCCTGCATGCTGCAAAAAAGGTCAATGGCATACCGATCGGGCTTCCTGGGAGAACCCTCTACCAATCCTCTCACAGATGCAAACGAGTACTGGGGAAGCAGTTTTTGTACAATCTTTTGGGTAAGGACATCCTCTTTGTTCGAAAGAATACCTAGAGCAATCCCAGAGCGATCCAGTCTATCAAGAAGGGGGAGAATGCCTTCATAGGGATGACTCTTATCAGCATAGTGTGCCTGATAATGATCCATCATTGACTGATATAGAAATGCAAACCGAGCTTCCTCAACAGGGTGTTTATAGTAGGATAAAGCACCCTTGAGTGCATTGTAGAGCCCTCGTCCAACAACCTGTTTTGTCAATGTCACTGAGAATGGAGGCAAACCCTCCAAGGAAAGAGCAGCATTGAAAGCACTACGGATATCCTCAATGGTATCAATGAGGGTACCGTCCATATCAAAGAGGATTGCCTTTTGCAACGGTTTCAACATATCGCCATTATCGAACATAGAACGGTGGCAAGTCAACAAACGTTTCGATAAAAGGAAGACCCTACGTTTTGACAAAAGAAGTACTCTCCGCTATTGTGTACCCATGCAAACCATTACAATTAAAGGTGGCAAGGAGAAACAACTCTTACGTCACCATCCATGGGTCTTCAGCGGCGCTATCGCAAATGACATATCCCTTCTAGAAACGGGAGTCTCCAAAGCAGAAACAGATGAAGGACAATTCATTGCATGGGGATGGTATGACAAGGAAAGTCATATTCCTCTCCGACTTCTCTCTTGGAACGAGAACCAAACTATAGATGAACGCTGGTGGAAGCAAACCATTGCCCAGAGTGTTCTACGCAGGAAGATGTTTTTCGAGGACAAGGCAGGGGCAACCACTACCTTCCGTATCATCTTCTCTGAGGCCGATTATCTGCCAGGCTTGGTGGTGGATGTATACGGCACCATGCTGAGAATTATCATCAGCAGCCGTGTAGCTCATCACTTCCAGGATCTCATCGTAGAGACATTGGAATCACTGCTCAAGCCTTCCTTGATTATTCTGAATACAGACAGTGCTTTCGCTGCTGCAGAACACCTCAAGGAGACCCTGCTTTACTACCAGGATGGCCAGTATTTCACTCCATCCAAGAAACTGGACCCTGTCCGTTTTCGTGAAGACAATCTCTACTATGAAGTTGCACCAGGAAAGGGGCAAAAAAGCGGTTTCTATTGTGACCAACGGGAGAGTAGACGGGTTATCGAGCCGTACGCAAAGGATGCTGTAGTTCTCGATGGATGCTCCTACACCGGTGCGTTCACCCTCCATGCCCTGAGAGCTGGAGCAAAGCATGTCGATCTTCTGGACTCCAGTGAACAGGCCCTGAGACAAGCCTTGGTCCATATCCACATCAATCAGGACCTCAAGACCATTCCAGAGGGAAGCCGGGAGAAAGTGGAAATCACCCAGTGTGATATCTTTGAACAGATGTGGCATATAGAGAAGGACCACTACGATCTCATGATTCTTGATCCTCCCAAGCTTGCCCAGACCAAAGCACAGGCAGAAGGAGCCCAGAAAGCCTACAAGGACCTGAATCGCCTGGCAATGCAGAAGATCAAGGATGGTGGCATCATAGCAACCTTCTCGTGCAGCTCGGCCATCAGCGCAGAGCAACTACGCATGATCTTGGCCTGGAGTGCAAAGGATGCAATGGTAGAGATCCAGATTCTTCAGAAACTCGGTCAGGGACATGATCACCCGATCAGGATTTCCTTCCCAGAGTCCGAATACCTCAACGGGTACCTGCTGAGGGTTATCCGCTAACTTGCAAGGGGGGTTGGGGTATCGTCCGGATTGGTATCGTCCAGAGTGAGCATGTTTGCGAGAAATCGCAGCTGCTCAACCAGGGTTGAGACCATATCACTGAGGTACCCCACCTTGCCATTGCCATTATCCAGGGAACGCAGTGCATAACTATAGTCCTGCATCACCGGTACATCCTCATCCAGGGTCAAGGAAAAAGGCATGGTTTGTTCCAAATTATACTTACATCGCCTGAACACTGCCCTACCATCCTTTCCCTGGTTGGCACAGGCTCCAAACAACCGACAGATAAGTGGTCTTGCTTGATAGACTGTACAGTGATACGGGGAGTCAGGGTTATAGAGAGGGCAAGGCCCGCTGGTATTGCCCCTTGCACTACTCACTGCCTCGATAAGGGTTTCATCTTTTTTGACAAAGAGAAGATATGCAGCAACCAATCGAGCTTCACTTACCGTTATATCGGGCATAAAATGCTCACAGCATGTCCCACATCCGCTTCCACAAGCAATGTTATACTGTGTGCAGAAAACACTCGTCTGGTTTTCGATAGTCGAATACAACTCGACCAAGCCAGCCATAGACTGGCCTACATACGTTCCTTCGAACGCAATCATGAGATCTTCAATACTGTCCATCTGTGATATTCTCCCTAGAACGGAGCGGATATTACCATTACAGATGGATTTGAATCAATCAGGGAGACCCCGTTTTTTTCGTTTTTTCTTGCGATGCTCTTTCTCGGCCTGACGGGACCCCTGAACTGAGCGCTGGACCAGCCTCGCATTCCTCCTGTCAGAGAGCGCCCAACCACCGATCAATGCACTGGTACCACAGAATGCCAGTATACCAATCCAGGCAAAAGGACTATGCATGTAGGGCAAGGCAATATTCATCCCATAAAATCCAGTGACAAATGTCGGGATCATCAAACTGATCGAGATGATGGTCAATCGTTTCATGATAACATTCATATTGTTGCTGATGACCGATGCAAATGCATCCATTGTGCCAGTCAGGATTGAGGAGTAAATATTTGCCATCTCGATGGCCTGTTTGTTGTCTGTAATGATGTCCTCAAGGAAATCACGTTCTTCCTCACTCTCAAGACGGAAGTACGGGGTGCGTTGCATTCGTTCCATCAACGCTTCATTGGTTGTCAGGCTGGTGGAGAAATAGACCAAGGATTTCTGGATCTGCAGCAATTGGATCAGTTCATAGTTCATGATACTCTTGTGCAGTTGTTCCTCAACCTGGGACTTTTGGCGGTTGATGTACTTGAGGAGCCGGATATAGACCATGACCGCACGGCCAAGGATGCTGATCACAAACCCTTCAGCTGTCTGCACCGGATATTGTCGATAGCGGTTCTTGGCAAAATCCTCAAGCACGATACTATCACTCTGGCAGATGGTGATGACAGTATCACGAACCAGCACGATACCAAGCGGCACTGCGTACTGGTTTATTCCCTTGCAATCATCGGCCAGGGCGGGCAGACGCATGATTAACGCAACATAGTCGTCTTCACGTTCAATGCGGGCCTGTTCGTCCTGGTCCATGATATCTGCGAGCAATTCACTGGAAATGGCATATTTCTCTTCGAGCTGGGTGATATCATCTCTGTTGATATCCCTTGCATCGACCCAAGTGTAGGGAGCCTCCTGGATGGGTTCTCCGGGAATCTGGCTCATAAGATTCTTTCTGATGGTGATCATACTTCCTCCATGGCTGTGTTTGCATCCATACCCAGCCCCTTGCAGGAAGAATCTTGTTAATTCCGGTATTGGGGATAGGAGGATGCCGTTCGGGTGTTTCTAGGCAGGGGGTTTATACTGCCACCGTCGTCTACTGTAGACATGGGATCCTCCTCATAACAAGATGGCCTACCAGTCTGGCAAGCACCAAAGCAATACTACCACAATCAGTTTAGCCTAATAAAGGGGTTACCTGCATTTTTTCTCTCTTTTCGAAACAGTATAAACATTCTATACTCGCAACAAGGAGGAAAATGATGGTTACAAGAGAAGAAGCAGACGCATTGCTGAGAAAATACAATCCTAACGAAGCGCTGGTGTATCATGCCTACTGTGTTGAGGAGACCATGCGAAGGTTCGCCAAGGAGTACGGATACGACGAGGAATATTGGTCGTTGGTAGGACTCCTTCACGATATTGACTATGGGATGTTCCCTGAGGAGCATTGCCAGAAAGCACCCGAGTTATTGAAGGAAATCGAATTAGACGATGCATTCATCAGGGCAGTCTGCAGCCACGGATACGGTATCTGCAGCACCATAGAGCCTGAGCATTTCATGGAGAAGGTTCTTTACACCATTGATGAGTTGACCGGTTTGGTATATGCAACTGCATTGATGAGACCTTCAAAGATGGAAGGGATGACGGTAAAATCGGTCAAGAAAAAATGGTCCAGCAAGGCCTTTGCCGCAGGAGTGAACCGGGATATTATTTCCCAAGGGGCTGAAAAGCTCGGCCTGGAGATGAATCACATCATTTCACTCACCATAGAAGCGATGGCTGGTGCCTCCAGCAAGATAGGGCTTTAGGCGAGCGGCATCTGTTCAAGCCGGACAATACCGCTCTTGTTCAGTACAACCGTGTAGTGGCTATAGATATCCAAGTCCTCTTTCTTTGAATATTCACGTATGACCAGGTGCAGGTGATAGACACGTTCACTGTTGAGCTGATCCAGTTCATCTGCATCCGGGTCCATCCTGAAAACCACGTCATTGGGATCATCCATCTCTTTGAGAAAATCATCGAGGCGTATCCTGGTAACCAAGGTGAAGTTATTCTCCCTGGGAAACCTATCCCTCGCCATCCCCTGTTTGGACAGGGGGTGCATGGACAGGTCTCGTACATAATGGATGATGTCTTCCTTGGGAAGCATATCCATGAAGGGATTGTTCTTATCTTTACGAATCTCCTTCACTGTTGAGGGAATCTCATCAGGAGTGGTAAACTTGAGCCTGATCCTGCTCGAACATATCTTCTTATTGGTCTTTGGGGAAAGAAACGAGGAGATTTCATCGGCCATCATCTTGGGAAGCACCGCATTGAAGAAGAGTCTCAGCCATTCCTTGATACGATCCTTGAATACATAACCGATGATGACAATCAGTGCCCACTGGAAGGAATTTTTGATGAATGTCTCTTCTGCAAAAATGGTTGTCAGGGTTGCAAAGGCCATGGCAACACCTGCCGCAATCCCTGCAAGAATCTCAGAAACCCGCTTCGGCCACCTGGAAATATTGGGGACGAGATAGAGACTGGATTGGGTCCACTTCTTCAACACTGCCTTTCTATACTGCACTGTCTCTGCATTGGTACTGCCACTTGGATACTCCATCTTGCTGCGGTACTCCATCTCATCCCGGGAGAACTTCATCAATTTTGCAAGTATCTGCTTATGCATCTCATCCCTCATCGGGGTAGAAGCCATATAGAGGTCAAGGGCATGTTTTTCACAGATCAGGCTCGCGGCCTCATCCGTCCAGAGAAAGGCAAGCAGCAAACGACTCTCCTCGGCTACTTTCTCCTGGATTGCAGAAATCATATCTCTGAGTACCTTTAAAAGCGTTGAGGCATTCTTATACCAGTTTGTCAGTGTCGTATTCAGATCACTCTGCATTCCAAGCTTTACCATATCCCTGCAATCCTTCAGGCACGCTTTTGTCTCATGACGCACTGAGTTAACTACTGTCTGCAGTTCATGGATAACTTTCCGTTCGGGTATTGCGTTCAGGTCGATCAGGAGATCCTTGGTGTACTGCTTGAGAATGGAAAGAGGACTGAGCAAATTCTCGTCATCAAGCAACTCCTCAAGTGTTATTTCAGGAGAGGAGTACCTGCCATGGCTCTGGAATTTGTGAAGAATGCGTTCTTCACTGTATGTAGAACGATTAACATACAGCTGGGGAGGAGAAAACAGATAATAGTGAATTTCCCGCTCATACTTCCGTGTCTCTGGAATCGGCAAAATGAGCTTCGTCTCCAAATGTCTGCTTGAATGTCTCCGTAAATCGATCAAGGTTCCCTCCCGGTTGCACTAGTATACAGGAGGGTTTATCCTAACGCAATCGTAAGTTACGATAACTATCCCAAGGATACTCAGCGGAGCTCTTGAAGGAGAGCGATTCCAGGTCATCGTAGGCAGGGATAAAAACGTCACGGATGGGGAGCTTGAACACCTCCTGAACCCGTCTGCCCAACAGCTGTTCCAACAAGGGCCTAGTTGCTCCTTGCTCGAGCAATCGCTTTACCAAGAGCAAAATCCCACTGAACCCAGGAATCCCACTTGCTCCTGCCTCTTTATCTTCAAGCGTATGTGGAGCATGGTCACTCTCTATCCAGTCTACCCTTCCCTCCAACAGTGCAGCAAAGAGAGCGCTTCGCTCCGTTTCACTGCGGAGGGGAGGGTTCATCTTTGCGTACAGCGTCCGCTCTTTTGCATCCTCGCTACAGAGAAGTGCATGATGAGGGGTGACCGCACAGCTGACACGAACGCCCTTCGCCCTTGCTTTCTCGATTTCATGAAGGGCCTCGATACTACTCAGATGACAGATATGAAGGTGTCCCCTGAAGCCTTCCTCCTGAGAGAGACGAAGCTGGTCAGAAACACTTTCAACCTCCGCTTCTACAGGCCGGGCAAGGCTATGGGTGGAGAAATCAGCAGGATCATACAACTCAGGGTGCAGTAGGGACTCTTTTTCACAATGCAGGGCAACAACTCCCTCGTATCCACACTCTTTCAAGGTTCGATATACAAGAGCCTGTTCCCTCTCCTGTATGAGCCCCATATTTCCGGTTGAATGACCTGCAAACAACTTAAGCCCCACAACTTGGGGAAAGAGCTCCTGTGCAAGGGAGACCACTCTCCGAATCTGTTCGGCAGAAGACGTTACCCCCGCATAGAGGTGATAGCGAACACCAATACCACACTGCTCAGCATCCTCGAGACGCCTGAGAATACTCTCTCGGTCCGTGAGTGTTGGTTGCGTATTAGGCATATCAAATACCTCATCTATCCCGCAAGCGAGCGCAACACCCAATCCATGGGAGAGGGTTTCTTTCTCGTTCTGATTCCAGTCACGAAGATGTACATGTGGGTCAATCATAGGCAATTAATTCAGGCGCCTCTTTCGCCAGATAGTCGTACTGCATGAAGGTGCCCCAACGGCAAGTCAATCGGTCACCACAGGCACACTCTCCACACATCCCTATACCACAAAGGGTGGTTCTCTCCATCGATAAATATAGATTATGCTCCTTGATTCCCCGAGCCAACAACTTTCGACAGGCAATGGCCATAAAAACCTCAGGGCCTACCAGATAACAAGCCTGTTCTTCATCCAAAGGAATGCTGTCCAGAAGGTCCAGTACTCTTCCTGGTCTGCCATCATCAGCAATACAAGTGAATGACCCATAGGATGAGAGGTCCTCCTCAAGCAAGGCTTTTCCTTCCACACTCTCACTGGTTCCTACAAGAATACTCATTTCAGTTCCCTGCCCTTGCAACTGGTCGGCAAGACTGGGAAGTACTGCCACCCCGGTACCACCACCCAACAAGAGCGCTTTTTTGGTCAACTCATTGTTCAGTTGTGCACCGTAGAGCCCACGCACATAGACATCATCACCGGCCTTCAAGGCACAAAGTTCAGCTGAAAAAGGACCCCGATTCTTGACGATGAAGGTCAATGGATCGTTATGAGCAACAGAGAAGGGTTTCTCCCCAATGGTAGGAATCCACAGGAATGCAAATTGTCCTGCCTTGCAGTCAAGCGTGCCATCCAGTGTGATAATACGGGTATCCTTACCATACTGCTCACTCTTCACAACATGATGTTTCTCATATGCCATCTGTCGGTCTTTGATGATATAGGAGGTAGATTGCTCTTCCGTAGGATTATCTCCGCTCAGGATGGCCTCTGCCTCTTGTTTCACAGCAGCGAGGTATTCGGGCCATGCTTTCTGGTCAACAGTGCCAAGGGCTGAACCGATCCCAACAGCATCAGCACCGGAAGCTATCAGTGCTGCGGCTTCAGAGCCACTGCTCACTCCACCCATACCGATAAGCGGCACATCATCCCCACAAGCCTGGCGAATCTCCCGAATGGCTGAAAGTGCTCGCTCATAGACATGATGACCGCTACTGCCGCCCTTGCCTCCAAGCTTGTTCTGCAAGATGGGAAGTCCTGAACCTGGATCCTTGTGGACGATGGGGCCAACGGTATTGATTGCAACCAAGCCATCGGCACCACTATCCACTACGGCCTTGGCTATCAGGCCGATGTCATCGACATTTGGAGTAAGTTTCGCAAACAAGGGTGCTTTGCACTCCTTGGTTGCTTCCTTGATCAATCGCACATATTCAGCGGCAATATTCTGATCACATCCAATTGACGCCCCATAGCCGACTGATGCATGAGGACAGGAGAAGTTCAACTCCACCAGGTCTGCCACCTCATCAAAGGCTTTTACCAAGGTAATGAAATCTTCAACACTGTTTGCAGAGAGCGATACATTGAGATAGCTGGAAAAGGAGTGCTCTTTCCTGAGTCTCCTCAGTTCATACAGGGCCTGTTCCATCCCAGGATTGCGCAACCCTACAGAATTTCCAAAATTACCGACTGAGGTCTCACAGATCACCGGCTCACGATTCCCTGGATTGACTTCCACCTGGAAACTCTTGGTGGTAATGATGCTGATGGCTTGTACCTTCTCGTCAAAGTAGGTGATCAGTCTAGGTTTAGTGGAAGCAACACCACTTACAGTTCCCAACAGGACAGGAGCATCTGGATTGAGATGTCTTTTTGACAGGAGTTCCATCACATCCTTCATAAAGAGGTCTCCTCAAGCAGGGAGCGAAGGTTCTTCATGCACAGATCAAGCCAGTCCTCCGGTGCCGGGTTATTCTTCCATGGATGGGTCAATGCACTGCTGCTGTTTATTCTGGCAAGCTCTACTGGGTACCCAGCCTTCTTCAAAATTGCCATAACCTCACTTGCAGATCCTCCTTGGCTTCCTACACCTGGTATAAGCAGGGGAACTGATTGGTCATGATAAAAGGCAGCAATGTCCTCCAACTCCTGGAGATTGGTCGCCCCTACCACCGCTCCTACACTTCCTGTCTTCTGGTTATACGCGGCAATCTGGCTGGCTACTTCCAAGTAAAGCGGATGTTCACGCTTCTCCTCGTTTATTACCAGCAGATTTTGCAGGTCTCTACCCCCAGGATTGCTGGTACGATTAAGCAGATAAGCCCCTTTTCCAGAAAAACGGATGAAAGGCTCTACCGAGTCACTTCCCATATAGGGCGCAACGGTTACTGCATCACTCTGCCACACTTCAAAGGCTTCCTTGGCGTAGTTCATGCTGCTTCTGGCAATATCACCGCGCTTGCTGTCAAGAATGACAGGAATTCCCGGGAAGAAACTCTCCAGCATATCCAGTACATCGGCAAGGGCAGAACTACCCGAGAAATCTTCATCACGTGGATGGTCGAGGCACTGGTAGTAGCCAAGATTTGGTTTGAATGCTGATGGAACCAATCCAGCGAGGCTCATTCTCCTAAATAACTGTTGAAAGAAACTATTGAGGTCACTACGAATATTCCCACTGGACACAGGAAGGGATTCAACAATGGGATCCAATCCCATACAAGCAATATTTCCAGTTTTCTGGGCACTTTCTGCCAATAATGTTTGATAACTCACGCTTATTTCTCCTTACCGGTCTACTTTGGGAAATCCCTGCTTCTCACCCCAGCCGAAGGGATCTTCTCTCCATGAGGTAAGCAATCTTGCTTCCTCACTGTTCACATACCCTGTCTCCTGGGCACTTGCAACCATCACATCATAGTCAAGAATGGTAAAGAATGTGCATACAGGGTCCAAGGCGGCAAAGGCTTCCTGGGCTGTGGCAAATCCATAGGTGAAGATTGCCAAGGTGTAGGGACAAACACCTTCCGCTTTGGCAATCGCCTGAACTGCCTTGATGGAAGATCCCCCGGTTGAGATCAAATCCTCAATCAGGAGTACCTTGGCACCAGCATAGGTACCTCCTTGCCCAAGTCCCTCAATCTGCTGGCCAAGCCCATGATCCTTGCCGGAACTTCGTACATAGCTCATGGGTTTCTCGAGTCGGTCTGCCAGGGTGGTTGCATGAGGAATGCCAGCAGTTGCAGTTCCTGCAATGTTATCCGGGTCAAAATCAAGGCTCTCCAGCATCGCAGCAAAAGCCTCGCTGACCAGCTTTCTGGCTCCACTTTCGGCAAGCAGTCTCCTGTTGTCATTGTAGATGGGCATACGGTAGCCGCTTGCCCATGTGAAAGGATCTTGCACTTGGAGTCGGATTGCACCTAGCTCCAAGGCTTTCTTTGCCAGAATCGGTCCATAATGGTTTGTAATATCTTCAATATGTTTCATGGTTTCTCCAGTGTAGCCTATTTATTTCCACGCTTCCAGATTTCCTTGAAGGTGTGTGTTTTGTTACAGAATGCACAGACAAAGGTGTTGTCCTTGGTTCGATAGAACATGGCTGGGACCCCTTCACCCTGGTCAGGGTGGGAGATGCATGATTCATTCGTGCAAGCCAGATCCTCAAAGTTATAGATACGGGGGGGAAGATGCAAGCGGAATTTATTGATTACCCGCCCATCCTTGATCAGGTTCAGCGTACAACCAGGAGCAACTGCACTCAAACGCTTGAGCTGCTTACGGTCAAGACTGTACTCACCGGGTCGAAAGATGATCCCTTTGAAGATATCTTCCTGACCGCTGGTGCTTACCCACTCCCCACCTTTGTATGCGTCCAGGCCAAGCACACTGCTGATAAGCCTCATATGTCTCCTGATCTCGCCCGGGCTGTCTCCCTTGAGAATGTGGTCGATGACCAAGCCATTTCGAATTGGTTGCACGCCTTCACTCACCCGCTTCTCTTTTGTTTCCCGGGAGTGCAAGTCTACCTCTGTAATGTAGTCCTCACTCTCATACACTTCCTTCTTGACCACAGGGACAAATTCGCTGCCGATTTTTCCTGCAAGCAGTGAAAGCAATACAATCCTTACATACATACCGTTGATCGATTGTCGTTCCCATCCATTGAGGGGTGTCTCATCGAGGAAGGTGGGAATTGTGGGAGTTACCTTGTGCCGTGGTAGCGGGTGATAGAAGGTGGTACCTTCCTTTATTCTGTCCAAGAACTCTTCTCGGAATGTAATGGAACGACGTAGCTCTTCCTGCCTCTGGAGGATTCTGTCCCCCATTCGCTCCAGCTGTGGACGGGTGAAGTACCACTTGGAAGCCACATCAGGTTGCTCAAGGTATTCTTC
>Ga0172378_10003413_pt1 | contig 14943 bp, 10 predicted proteins | sample GrowelOW332metaG_FD_119755 | JGI IMG/M metagenome (GOLD analysis project Ga0172378, IMG submission 119755) | Groundwater microbial communities from an aquifer near a municipal landfill in Southern Ontario, Canada - Pumphouse #3_1 metaG | ecosystem: Environmental > Aquatic > Deep subsurface >... | reverse complement strand
CCACCATAATTATAAAAATTACGCCAAGAATCCCGTTCGCTGGATAGACATATTGCACGAAAGAGGAAAAGCCTACCCCAGACATCACTAGGGCAATAATGGTAGACAGTAGAATAGCAAAAATACTTTTTCCAAAAAAAGTTCGCAACCAGTTGGTAACAGTGTAAAGTAGAGTAAAAGCGGTAGTGAGTAGCCCCAGCCACACGATAATTAGAATAAAATAAGCAAAGAAATTATTTAGTGAATATGCTATGGTGACCAAAGGCATATCCGAACTTATCAAAGTAGGGTTCGCAAAAAGCGTGAAGGTAATACCGAGTAGACTTAGAACTAAAAAAGATGAACCGATTATACTTCCGCCAAGCACTTCTTTACTGGAATATTCTTTTCCCATTCTTGCAAAAATAAAGCCTGAAAAAAACATATTACTGCTAACAAACAATAGAGAATAAATCAATCCCCAAATTCCATTTTCGGCGGTAAAGTCTTGCGTGGAGAAAGGCGAGCCACCCGAAGCAAAAGTTACTACCACAATTATAGTCACCACAATAAGTAATAAAGGAGTGATTATTGCATTTGCTTTTTTAATTCCATTAAAGCCTAAACAAACGACCGCAAAAGTTATCAACCCCGTGATTATGCTTGCTAAACGATAGGGTATATCAGGTATTATAATTGCAAATAAACTATCCGCACCTGCAAACATTGAGGCGAGCAAAACCAAATTAGAAAGAACTAAAACTCCCTCTCCCACTATGGAAAATTTCCCAAAAATAAGGCGGTTCCACTGCTGAACAGACTCTATTTGAAAGCGTTTGCCGAAAGAAAAAAACAAATAACTAATAAAACAAAAAAGAATTCCTGTTAGTAAAATCATAAAAAAAGCAATGTTTCCAAATCTTGCAAAATAGAACCAAATTTCTTTCCCCGAAGCAAAACCAACTCCAACCAAAGTTCCGAACATTGTTAGTCCTATAAACAGTTGGTTTAAGAATATTTTGGACTTACTGTTTATCATTTTTTTCAGCCTCGTTAGTTTTATGGTGTTCACTTGCGGACTCATTTATTGATTTACTATTCTCACTTTCAGCCTCGTTAGTTCGGGATACTGTTTTGTATAGTTGTTCAATTTTTTCTTTCTGAATATCAAAGAAAAGGCAAGCGGAAACAAAAATGTGCGGATATTTGTATAATAGAAAACAGGAGATAGTATCCGCAGACATATTGTTCAGCAGTGGATTATTCTGTTCCTTGTAAGCGTGTTTAGAGAGTTCGGTCACCTTCATTTCTTCGGGGAAAAAACATTCTACATAACTTATTGCTCCACATATCCCGTTACGAATTTGGACATTTTTAATTTGCGTTAGTTCGTTTTTAGAAATTTGAAAACTGGAATATCGTAAGTTACACACAAAATCTATTGTCCAAAAGTTATTGGATAACAAAGCATTTTTTGCCATAACAAATTTTTGATGAGTGTTTGGGCGAGGCGAAAGAAGTAGTTTTTTGATTAGTGCAACAGAATTTTTGTGCTTGCAGTTACATAAAGCACTAGAAGCCTCTTGCGTGAGTTGGGTGTTGTATAGCGAAAAAGACCACTCGATATCTTGTAGCAAATAATAACTTTTATTTATCTCTTGTGCGAACTTTCCGCTGTAAAAGATTTCCAGTAGACTTTCGATTTTTTGCTTTTCAATTTCCTTAGGCAAGCGGTTGCGAATAACCACCTCATCGGGTAAATCGTGTGTTTTTAGTAGTTGAAAGAAAAATAAATAAAGCGGGTTTTCAATGTCTAACCACCTTGCCCGTGAGATATGATAAAGAGCATCCTCATATTTGTTTAAGTTGTGACAGCACAAGGCACAAAGCAGGTGATTTTTAGAGTTAAATTCATCTACTTTTATTAAGCGTTCAAAAAATATTAAGGCTTTAACCCACTCTTTGCGACTGGAAAAAAGCATAGCGATTCTAAGAATATCCTCGGGATTTTTTGTTTCGTTTAAATATAATCTTTGCAAGTGTTTTGTCATCAAGATTTCATTTTCTCGGTGCTGTGAAATTTCTATCATTATGCAGTTAGCCATAACATTTTCGGGATTGTTTAGCAACACTTCTTTGATTAATCTTTCGCTGGTAGAGTAGTCCTCTTCCAGCAGATAACATAAGGCTAAACAGCCTTGCGTTTCATCATCACTTTTTAGCGTTTGCAATATTTCTTTTGCCTTTGCCCATTCTTGTTGCGATATAAGATTTTTAGCACTCTTTAATAAATTTTCATTTTCAAAATTTGGATTGTCCATATTGTTTTTGATAACCCGAGTCCACTCTAAAACCGCACCTGTCCAAGTATTGCTAAAATCCCATTTTAAAGTGCCTTCCAAATAATCCAGTGCCAAATCATACTTTTTCACGCATATTAAATTTCGTGCCAAACCAAAAAAACAAGCCGAACGCAAGTGCGGTATATTAACAGCACGAAAAAAATATTCACAACTTAAAGAATATTGCCCCATATCATAATAAACTTGCCCGATTAATAAATCTAAACCCTCTCGCTCAATCTTTGTTTTTGAATAAGTGATGGCGTTGCGGGTAGCATCTAGAACTCCCCATAAATCGCCCTCTTGCTGTCTTTTATCTATCAAATTTAGAAAATATGATAATTTATTTTTGAAATTTAAAACTTTTTCCATATCATAGTCTATGAGTTCAAAACTCAAAAAAGACTAGAAAAGATGATGACCTTAAACTTAAAAAAGACTAGAAAATAAAGCGGTAAAGATTTAATAAATTGCAAGTGTTTTGCGGAAATATTGAGATGAAAAGTGCGGAAATATCGCTTTTTTATGAAAAATAGTTCAATATTTCCGAGCAAGCTCAAAAAAGATGAAGTTTTTGTTACAATCATCTTTTCGTTGCTTTACTATTTATTTATTTTTAACTATTGAAATATAAAATTTTAATTGTTCTTCTTCAATCGATTTTATTAATTCTATCATTGCTTTTGGTTTTTTTGTTTTATTAAATTGCTCAAAACAATCATAGTATTTTTTTCTGTTTGCAAACTTTATATTTATTGGTAGAAGCCCGTTTTCCATAAGCATTAAATTTAACAATAAACGCCCTGTTCTTCCGTTTCCATCAATAAAAGGGTGTATTCTTTCAAAATTTAGATGAAAAAGAGCAACGGTTTCAATTATATGTTTTTCTTTTTCCCACTTTTTATAATCAAGGATTAAATCCTCCATCATTTGGGGAATCAAATAGGGTTGGGGAGGAGTATGACTAGAACCTGTAATCATCACGGAGATACTTCGATACACACCTTTATCTTGTGGTTGGTCTATCAGAATTAGTGAATGCAATTTTTTGATAAGAGTTTCATCTAATGGAATTTTGTCCTTTACTAAGTCTAAAACATAAAAAAAAGCCTCTTTATGCCCAATGGCTTCCATATGGTCTTTTAGTGGTTTTTTGTCTATTGTGATACCTTGTAAAACCATATTTGTTTCATTAAGAGTTAAAGTGTTTCCCTCAATAGCATTACTGTTATAAGTAAAATTCACAAGGAAATCTTCATTTAACTTTTTCACTTCACCTTGTGTTAAAGGTCTGCAAGCCTGCAATTCTTGTTTTAATTTATCAATTTTTTCAAAATCAAAAGCCTGCCCAACTTTTTTCTGACTGTTTTTCCTTTGGGGGCGAATTGTGTTTTCGGGAATTTTCCAATTTTTATTGTCTAGGACTGCTCCAACAATTTGTTTTTGAGAACATAACATTCGAACTCTTCGGTCGGATAGTCCCCATTTTTTTGCAATCTCTTTGGTGCTTAAAAAATTCATATACCCCTCCTTTGCTTATATATTACTATTTATTTTAAATAAATTGCAAGTGTTTGGCGGAAATATTGAGAATAAAAGTGCGGAAATATCGCTTTTTTATAAAAAAACAGGTCAATATTTCCGAGCAAGCTCAAAAAAGATGAAGTTTTGGTTACAAGCATCTTTTCGTTGTTTTACTATTTATTTATTTTTAACTATTGAAATATAAAATTTTAATTGTTCTATTTTTCATTTATAAAAGAGTTGTAAAAGAATCGTAATTATATTTACTTCTTTAAAGGCTTATTATTTTCTTATTATCTCAAATCAATATATTCACGAGGGTAGCCAGTTTGTTTTATTTGCTTTGCACTTAATAACTCAAAATAGCATTGACTAACTTGTGTTCGGCGAATAGGAAAAATTTTTCCCGAGGCGTTGGTATAAGTTAAACCTTTTTTAAATCCGCATTTTGAACAATCATTTTGAAAAACTGTTTTATATGGGCAATGGCAAAAAGTCATAAGAGCGGGCGTTCCTTGTGTGTATATAAAAGTGTTTTCCGTTAGGGTAATATTTTCGGGTTTTTGCTCAAAAGAAAGAACACAAGCACTTGCTCCATTTTTTATTAATTGTTCTTGCGTCGTATTATTGTAAACATTCATACCGCATCCGGCGAGAACGGTATGAGTTTTTGAATAATGTAATCCATATATATTATTTGCGATTAAAACAATATTTGGATTTTTTTCTATAATGCTATCCAACAATTTTAAGTCTTTGCCATTTGCTATAATAGGTAAATTTAACCCAAAATTTTGAAATAAGTTTTGCTTTTGAGTAATATCTTCGGGTTCATAATTTAATGGAGCATAAACAAACAAGATTTCCTTTGCTTTACTATTAAAATCCTTTATCTGTTCCAAATCATTAAAGACTAAAATCTTGTTGTAAGGGATAGTTGTATTTTTGCTATTTATATCGTGAGAGATTGTTTTATTATCCAAATAATCGTTCTTGATATCGCCCAAAGTATACTTCTCGATATTGCCAGAAAGTTGTTTTTCACCAAAAAGATAAGGGCAATTCTCTGCACTGCACGAGGTTATTTTGTTGCCCAAAATATAAGCAGAGTTCTTTTCGCTATAAACCGCTTTTATGTGCTTTTCATTTTCTTGAATTATGTTTTCCTCTAAGGTTTGTAAACATTGTCTACGAGCCTCATTCAAAAGGGACTTTGGTATGAAAATATTATCGCTATCTACCTCGACATTTTCAACAATGAAAGGAGTTCCTCCTGCTTTACTAACTTGTTCAATAATTTGTGCTTGTGTAGTAGGTGAATTTTTCGCAACCTCGCAAACAAAGTCCGAGATGTAAATCGCAACAACTGTTTTTTGAGTCTGTTCAGTTGCGGAAGGATTTGTTTCCGAAAGATTTTTTGTTTGAGTTGCAGAGGTGTTTCCCGATATTTTTTTAGTTGGGTTGGACGCATTATTTGTTTGATTAAAAGTTTCCGTTTGAGCGATAGGGGTGGTGTTTAATTGCTGGTGCTTATTTGATAGGTTTATGCTAGCAATTATCTTTAAAGGCTGGTTTGTTTTTGCCTCCACCTTTATGGATATAGGCAGAAATTTAACATTGTCCTCAAAAACTTTTTCGGTTTCATAATCCGCTATAAGATGAATATCCCAAGCGGGTTGGATATTTTGTGAGGTATAAATTCGATACTTATTTTGTCCTAAAATATCAACATTGCCGACGCCCAAACTTCCGACCTCAACACCTTTTTCAAAGAACTTCAAACCATCATATTGTTTTAAAGATTTTTCACTATAAACGATTACTTGTTTCAATTTATCTTTAAAAGGTTTAACTTCCAACACTTTTCCTATGCTAATTCCGATATGATTTTGAGTGTTGAAATTAATAATTTTATCAGGAACGCCCTTGTTGAGATACGCCTCGGTATTGTATTCACCACGATTAAAAACTTTTTGTAATTTATAAGTTTCGGTTTTTATAAAATCCTCATCTAATTCGGGGGCTTCGGATAGGATTTCAATCGCTCTACTGTAAGTAGAAACGGCTTGTCCAACATATCCCGCACGGCGTAAACGCCCCTCAATTTTGAAACAGCAAATTCCAGCCTCTATTAATTTTTTAAGGTTAGATAACAAACATAAATCGGCAGGTGATAGTAAATATTTTTGTTGTCCCGCAACTACACCCATATTTGCGGTATAGGGTAGTCGGCAAAGTTGTAAACAACGCCCTCGATTTCCGCTTTCGCCTGCTTCCATAGAACTGAAATAACAATTACCACTAAAAGCAACGCATAGTGCACCTTGCACAAAATATTCCAGTTCTAGTTTAGTATGTTTTTTGATTGCGATTATATCTTCCAGTTTGGTTTCTCGGGATAGCACTACCCGTGATACGCCCATCTTTTCCGCCATTTCTGCACCATATAAATTATGGACTCCCATTTGCGTGCTAGCGTGTAAAGTAATGCTTGGAAAAAGATTGTTCAACAACGCAAGCACGCCAAAATCTTGCACAATATAAGCATCTACTTTTGCCTCGACCGCACTTTTGATACATTCTACTAAGTCGGGCAGTTCTTTATTATTAATTAAAGTGTTAACGGTTAGATAAATTTTAACACCGAAAAGATGGGCAAGTCGAGTTACCTCTCGGATATTTTCAGTAGTAAAATTAGTCGCTTTCGCACGGGCATTGAAGTTTTGCATACCCAAATAAACAGCGTTTGCACCATTATAAATAGCAGTTCGTAAAGACATCCAATCGCCCGCAGGGGCAAGTATTTCAACTTTTTCCATTTTTTCTCCTAAAAATATTATACCATTTTTTATAATTTTGGCAAGAATAGTTTTGTGATTAATATAAGATAGTTTTAGAATACTTTTCTTTTTTTAAAAAATTAAATCGATTTCCCCTTGCTTTTTAATGAAATTATAGTTGTTTTATTTATTTTTTATTGCAAAAGGTAATATTTAATGCTAATATCAAAATATCCTAATAGGGAGGGTAAAATGGAAAATCAGAAAAATGAAGTTCCAAAAAATGTTGAGCCAAAAGTAGAAACTAACAATCAGCAAAAACCAAAAACTTCCGCTAGAACATTAAGTATTGTTGCATTAGTAGTAGGTTTTTTTATTCCATTAGTTGGTTGGATTTGTGGTTATTTAGGCTACAAGAAAGCAAAGGCTGAAAATGATCAGACTTCTGCTACTATCAGCATGGTTGGTATAACTCTTGCTTCCGTAGTATTCTTGATCGCTTGTGTTTTACAATCTTACTTTAATTTCTTCTAAAAAATAAAGAAAGTTAAAAGTAATAAAACAAAAGAGTAGAATCAACACAATAAGAGAGTAAAAGAAACAAAGTAAAGAGAGCAAGACAATAAAAAGTAAAGAATAGAAAAATTCAAGAAACTAAAAAACAGAAAAAGCAAAGACGAAAAACAAAAAGGTAAAAAACCAAAAAAAGAGCGATTGCTCTTTTTTTTAAATTTGTTTTTTAAAATTTATAATTCAAAAAATTATTTTTTATTTGCTGAATTGTCACCCATTTTTTCAAACTCTATTCCTGCCTCGGTTAATAATTTTAAAGAAAATTCATCAGGGTAATTTTCGGCGAAAACAATGCGTTTAATTCCGCTATTAATCATAATTCTAGCACAAATAGAACAAGGTGAATGTGTTATGTATATAGAAGCACCTTCAAGAGGGTGTCCCATTTTGGCAGCCTGTGCAACAGCGTTTTGTTCAGCGTGAACCGCATAACAAACTTCTTGACAAGTCCCACTTTTAATTCCTAGTTTTTCTCGTAAACATTCGCCTCTTTCAACACAACTTTTCACACCAGCAGGTGCTCCATTATATCCTGTTGAAAGTATCCTTTTGTCTTTTACAATTACGGCACCCACTTGTCTGCGTAAACAACTTGACCAAGTCGCAACAAGTTTCGCCATATCCATAAATCGATTGTCCCATTTGTTTGATTTTTCCATTATTATGCTCCTTCTTTCGTTCCTGTTTTTGGTGGAAGTTTTGGTGGTAATTTTGGAGGAAGTCTAGGCGGTAATTTACTCATAGTTCCAGCAGGTGCTTTTTGAGGCAGATTAGCAGGAATTTTAGATGGTAAATTAGGCACTTTTGGAGGAATATTTGAAGGTTTTGCAGAAATTCCAGCATTTGTTTTTTGAGAAATGTTTTGCGCTCGAATTATTTGAGGATTTATTTTTGTTTCTTGTTGTGCATTTTTTACTGTTGAAATTTCAGGTTGAGCCATTTTTTCAGTTGGCACGGTTTGTTTTGCTATTGGTTGCGCTACCATATTTGGTTGAAGATTTGGTGCTATTCTTCTCATCATTGCTGGGTTTTGGGCAACCCCTGTATTTTTATTTTTGCGGGTTTGTTGTTCATAAAGGGTGGAACGGCGACAGGTTAAAAGCATCCACAATCCGCCCACCATACCATACAATCCCATCAAGATAGGGAATAACCAAGAGAGAGCGTTAACACTTATACTTAATAAAGTTCCGAAACTATCTAGCAAAGCAAATACGAAAAAGTAGATACTAGTAAACATTAAAAAGGTAGGGGCTTTATATTCATTTGCAGATTCGGATGGCATAAAGCGGAAAACCATACCTAGAACAAGAAGCGCCAAACCGAAACATACTAATCCCATCGCAATATAAGATAGAATTTGTAGGGTTTCTGCGGAGGTGCTTAGTAACCACAATCCGTGTTGCAAAATAAAGGATATTATAAACAGTAAACTAGCGGATTTTAAACATAAAGAACTTCGGCTAATGTCTACAAATAAAACTATAATATTTATAAAAAATAGAATTAATGGTAAAGCAAGATAAACCACATATGACCTAATGGCTATCAAGAAGTCTGAATTTATGTTTAATCCTAAATTATTCCAATCCCATAGCCAAACATTAAAGACCGACTCAAAAAAATCAGGAAGAAATAATAACAAAATAGGAAAACCTAAAAGCAAAGCAAAGATGCCTCCTCCTATATATGAACCTTTTAGTCTTCCCTTTGGTATAGATGGATATAACATAATAACCTCCAACACTTTATTTAAAATTTTAGCAAATAAATTTAATGATAGCAAGTAAAACGAGAAATTAGTTTGACTTTACCTTTTTTATAAAAAGTATCTCATTAATGTTTTTAAGTGTTTTATTTTACTCCGCTAAGATGCTTTGTAAATTTTTACGAACAATATTTTTTTATGGATAAAAATTTTGTTATCTTTTTAATTTTTTGTATTTTATTAAACGATAATTACTTTTTACTTTGAGATTTTTTCTTTGGAGTGGCTTTTTTTGTTGGTTTTTTAGAAATATGACTGTTGCAAAAATCTACTATATATTTCCAAATTTCCGCTTTATTAGTTTCGTTTAAAATCTCGTGTCTACAATCTTTAAAAAGATTTAATTGCACTTCTTTAACGCCTTGTCCATCGTATAATTTTTTTAATTGAGTAGGCAAAAGTCCTTGTTTTCCAACAGGGTCTAACGCACCGCTAACAATTAATAAAGGAATATTTTTGTCTATATTTTGCAAGTTTTCAGGAATATATAATCTTTTTAAATTCTCAAACATAGAGCAATAAAAATTCGTGCTACAAACATTTCCACAAAATGGGTCATTATTATATTTTGTCCAAATTTCATCATCACGGGTGAGCCAGTTGCCTTTTGGAAAATCTTTGCCATATTCCTGAAAACTCATTTTATAAATCATATGTGCAGGGGCATCTTTTCCCATAAAAAAGCGTGACATTTTAGCAACAATTAAGCCCATTCCAACACTTCCGCTTTTCTTCATATTTGCACTTCCGCTAAAAATTGCCATAGAATGTTCGTTATATTGTTGGATAAAACTTTGCAACACAAAACTACCATAACTATGTCCAAACACGACTAACGGAAGTTTGTATTTTTTCAACAACATATCGGCAAAAAATATAGCATCTTCCACACAATCCGCAAAGAGGTCGCCAGCATATTTTCCTACCTTATTTGGTTCGCCAGCAGTTTTTCCATGTGCTCGTAAATCCCAAGCGAAAACAATATATCCATTTTTGTTTAAAAATTTTGCAAAATCTTCATAACGCCCAGTATGTTCCACCATACCGTGGATAATCATAAAAACACCCTTTGGTTTTTCCACCTTGTCCCACAGTCTGTAAAAAATTTCCGCCCCATCAAAACTTTTTAAAAAATTATCCTGTTTTCCGCTCATTTCTTTTCCCCTTTTTTATTTTATCTATTTATATTTAATGTTAAATATGCTAATTAAAAAGTGGTTATAAACAAAGGATTTTTTATTTTGTTAAAGCCCTAGAAACTGCTTTTTTCCAGCCTTCATATTTTTCCATCATTATCTGTTGACTCTTTTTAGGTTTGAAAACTTTTGCTGGTTTGTAGAGTTTAACCAACTCGTTTAAACTATTCCAAACTCCCGTGGCTAATCCACAAAGATATATTGCTCCAAGACTGGTATTTTCAGCCTCTTGGGCACATTGTATATTTTTCCCAAGTAAGTCACTTTGATACTGCATAGTAAATTCGCTTTTGCTAACGCCACCGTCTACATGTATAACATTTTGCGTTAACTCGGTGTCTTTATATATTACATCATAGATATCTTTCACACCAAAAGCAATCCCATCCAAAACCGCACGCACCATTTGAGCCTTTGTAGTGCCTCGGGTTATTCCACAGAATAAGGCGCGGGCATTGCCATCCCAGTAGGGAGCGCCTAATCCAGTAAAAGCGGGAACGAAGTAAACCCCGTTTGAACTTTTTACCGATTCGGCGAGGATATCGCTCTCGGCAGGAGTTTGGATAATTGAAAGGTCTTTCAACCATTCAATACTACTTCCGCAGTTGAAAACACTTCCCTCTAACGCATAGGCGATTTTATCTTTTACTCGCCAAGCGATGGTTGTTACCATACGATTTTTACTATAAATAGGTTTATCGCCAATATTTAGAAGCATAAAACTTCCCGTTCCATAAGTGTTTTTTAAATCACCTTTATTTATACATAGTTGCCCGAACAAAGAACTTTGTTGGTCGCCGATAAGTCCCGCAATAGGAATACCCATTCCTTTATAATGATAATTACCAACAACAACATCATTATCCACAATTTTCGGTAAAGTTTCTTCTTGAATATTAAATAAGGCTAGCAAATCAGAATCCCATTTTCCCGTTTTAATGTTGCATAACATAGTTCGGCTAGCGTTTGCTAAATCGGTTACAAAACTCTTTCCGCCTGTGAGTTTGAAGGTTAGAAAACTATCCATTGTTCCAAAGCATAAAGATTTTTGTTCTTGTAGAGTTTTTGCTTTGGTATCATTTTCTAAAATCCATTTTATTTTTGTTGCACTAAAATAAGCATCAGGAATAAGCCCCGTTTTTCGGTGAATAGTTTGAGCGATATTGCCTTTTAATTGTTTTTTACAATAATCTACTGTTCGGCGACATTGCCAAACAATAGCAGGACATATTGCCTTGCCTGTTTTTTTATTCCACGCCACTACCGTTTCTCGTTGGTTGGTTATACCAATACCAAACACCTCGGCGGGATTTATTTTTGAAAGAACTTTATGCAAAAGCCCCTCTGTTTTTTGCCAAGTTTCTTCTGCGTTTTGCTCTACCCAACCTGAAACAGGAAAAAGGGACTCGATAGGCTCTCTAAGAGTGGTTAGTATTTTATTCTTTTTAATATCGTATAGACTTACACGCACACTTGTAGTGCCTTCATCTATTGCCATAATGTATTTTTTTGACATTTTTCCCTCCAATGCCAACTTTATCTTTTATAGTATAGCAATAAAGATTTATTTTTACAAATGAAAATATGAAATTTTCAATTTATGATTATTTTTTAAAGTAAAATGGTAAAGGTAAATTTAATAACCCTTTTTTATTTGCTTTTTTGTGTTTAAAAGATTAAAATTATAGAAACTAGAAAAAATTATAAACAGATGGTTACGAAATTAAAATTGAGGTAAAAATGGAAGCACGGGAATATGATTTAGCGATTATCGGTGGTGGTATTGTTGGGTGTAGTCTGTTCAGTGAAGCGGTGTTGAAAGGCGTAAAGGCTGTTTTGCTGGAAGCGGATAACGATGTTAGCGTTCTTGCAACGAAAGCAAATAGTGGGATAATTCACTCGGGTTATGATCCTATGCCAGACTCAAAGATGGCAAGGTTTAATGTCCGTGGAAATCAGATTTATCCTGCATTATGTAAAAGATTGAATGTAGATTTTATGGCGTGCGGTTCTCTAACTGTTGCACCAAAAGAGGGTAGAGAGAAACTTCAAATGCTTCTAGAACGAGGAAAAAAGAACGGCGTTCCAAATCTACGAATAGTAGAGAAGGCAGAATTGTTCGCTATGGAACCAAACCTCGCCGATGGAATAGAAGTCGGTTTATTCGCACCAAGTGCAGGGGTAGTAAGCCCTTTCAATGTCTGTATCGCCTTAGCCGAGGAGGGGGTTATTAATGGTGGAACACTACTAACTAATTTTGCGGTAGATAAAATAGAAAAAATAAAATCAGAGTCGGGCGAAAGCAAAATTCAGTCCGAGGACAAAAAAATTCAGTCGGGTGATAATAAAATTCAAGCAGAGATAAACAAATCGGGCGGAAATAAAAATCAAGATAAATATATTATCCAGTCGGGCGATAAACAAGTCGTTGCAAAATATGTAGTGAACTGTGCGGGGGCAAATGCAAATGAGGTAAACGCCTTAGTTGGAATTAAGCCTTATCCTATGAACTTTGTTAAAGGTGAGTATATTCTTTCAGATAAGACTTTGGTGAACTTCATTAATCACCCAATTTTTCCACTTCCTAGTGAAATAACCAAAGGGATAATTGTGAATGTTACCACTTTTGGAAATATCCTCTTTGGACCAACGGCGATAGAGTGTGATAAAGATGATACTTCGGTGGATATAAATGGTATTAATTATATAAAAGAAAAAGTTGCACTTAGTGTTAAAAATGCAAACTTTAAAAAGACAATAAAACTTTTCGCGGGTGTTCGAGTAAAAAGCGGAAAAGATTTTGTGGTGGAACGAGATACTAAAAATAACCACTTTTACTATGCGCTAGGGATATGTTCCCCCGGTTTAACCGCTGCGCCTGCTATTGCTGAATACTTTATAGAAATGTTAGAGCAAGATGGAATTCAGACTAAAAAAATAACTGCGAAAAATCGTCCTGCATATATAAACACGCAAGCGATGGATAAAAATTCACTTAATGAATTAATAAAGAAAAATCCAGCATACGGGAGAATAATTTGTCGATGCGAGGAAATCAGTGAGGGTGAAATTATAGATGCTTTGAACTCGCCTTTACACCCTTATACCATAGATGCAATTAAACGCCGAGTTCGTCCAACGATGGGGCGATGCCAAGGAAGTTTTTGTATTCCTAAATTAATTAAAATTTTTGCCGAGCAAAGAAAAATAAAGCAAGAGCAAGTTACTATTGATGGAAAAACGAGCGAACTTCTGGTATCGAACATCAAAGAAGGTGGCTTTTATGAAAAGTGATATTGTGGTTCTCGGTGGAGGTCCTGCGGGACTTGCGGCCGCATATGGTGCGAGCAAGCAAGGAGCATCTGTAACTTTAATCGAAAGAAATTATCGTTTGGGTGGAATATTAAATCAATGTATTCATAATGGTTTTGGATTACATTATTTTGGAGAGGAATACACTGGACCAGAATATGCACAGAAATGGATTGAGAAACTTTCCGAGTGTTCAGTTAATATTATGCTGAACAGTTTGGTAGATAAAATTGAAAAGATATCTGATAAGCACTTGCGAGTTTGGTTTAAAAATGAAAAAGGTTTGGACAGCATAGATTGTAAAGCAATGGTTTTGTCTATGGGGTGTCGGGAACGCCCAGCAGGAGCGATTAATCTTTGTGGAACTCGTCCTGCGGGAGTTTTTTCAGCGGGTGAGGCTCAAAAATTAGTTAATATACACGGAAAAATGGTGGGCAAGAAGATTGTTATTTTAGGCTCGGGCGATGTCGGTTTGATTATGGCAAGGCGTATGACTTGTGAGGGTGCGGAAGTGCTGGGAGTCTATGAGGTTATGCCGAACTGTGGTGGACTTGCACGAAATGTCGCACAATGTTTAAACGATTTTAATATACCTTTATATCTTTCTACCAGTATAGTGCGGGTGGAAGGAAAAAAGCGTGTTACGGGCGTTTGGGTAGCCCCTGTGAAACCAGATTTTTCCTTTGAAATGGATAAACAAAAATATATTGAATGTGACACGGTGTTACTTTCAGTTGGGCTTATTCCTGAAAATGATTTAGTTGCCGATTTTGGTTTGGAAATGTCTAAGGTTACAGGTAGTGCGGTGGTAAATGAGTTTTATCAAACCTCTATGCCTGAATTGTTTATTTGCGGAAATGTTATGCATGTAAATGATTTAGTGGATAATGTTAGTAATGAGGGTGTGCTAGCGGGAGCAAGTGCGGGTCGGTTTGTTAAAAAGGGTTTACCTGAAAATCAAAAGATTGAAATAATCCACGATAGTCGTATCCGATACACTGTTCCAACTTATGTTTATAAAAATGATGAGCCAGAAATTATGCTATTGTTTAGAGTGGATAAAGAATACCGCAAAATTATGCTTATAATTAAAAGCGGTGGAGAGGAAATTCAAAAAATTCCTCGCCCAGTTGTTCGGGCGGGTGAGATGGAGATTGTGAAAATAGCCAAGGCAAAAATTAAAGGTGACCTTTCAATAGAAATGGTGGAACTGGAAAGTGGCAAAAAAATGATAAAATGATTTATCCATTTGCTTAGATATTTTGTGGCTGGGCTTTATGTGCAAAAGCACATTACACGCAAAGCGTGTAGCGAACTTTGTTCGCAAAGCCCCAGACTATGTCACTCAGTAACCCGCCAACACAATCGAGTACCAAAAGTACACTAATGCGTTGGCAGAACACTGGTTCCGTGTCTTTCGCAAAATCTCGTTGCAAAAAAGCAAGGCTTAAACAAACAATGAAAAAAAT
>Ga0172378_10003412_pt1 | contig 14943 bp, 8 predicted proteins | sample GrowelOW332metaG_FD_119755 | JGI IMG/M metagenome (GOLD analysis project Ga0172378, IMG submission 119755) | Groundwater microbial communities from an aquifer near a municipal landfill in Southern Ontario, Canada - Pumphouse #3_1 metaG | ecosystem: Environmental > Aquatic > Deep subsurface >... | reverse complement strand
TGCAAGCCATATTAGAATCGCAAAGATGATAATTCAAATCCGTTTAATCGAAAGTCCTATGCAACTAACTAAATTTCAAATATTTCAAAGAACTCTTTTAGATTTTAATGGGACAACAATGATATATTAAATATTATTGATAGCAGTATCAATTAAAACAATTTTAATTTTTATTGATACTCAACATGATAAGCAAATAGAAGAGTCCTTGGGAAAACTTTGTAAGATTTAGTTTTCCCTTGATTGTCTTCAATAAAACCACGCTTTTTAGAGCGTTTTGAAAGTCATCAAATACTTGTGTTTGATGCCATTCAACCTACGGGATTGATTCTGTAGGTTGAATGGCATCTCCAATATTAATATTTATTTAAGTAACACTTCGTTTATTTTCGCTCTAATGTGTATTTAAAAACTTATTTAACATATGAAAGAGAATATATATTTAATAAACTTGTGTGTATAGATTACTCTGAATCAGTTATTTTTGTATGTTTGTGAAAACATAACTAAAGCATGGAACTGAATTTTTTTCCTATTAAAATTGATTTTGAAGAATTTCAAATTTCAAGAACAAAATACTCTAACGAAACCCTGAAAAAATTAAGGAATAAGTACAATAAATCACATTCTTTTTTTAGGGACAGCGATTATATATATATATCAAATAACTCAGATGAAAATATTGAACTTGGTGAAACCATTACATTGAAAATTAATTCTTTTGAGAAGGTCACGGCTAGTCTTATTAAGCATATATTTTTTAGAACATTCAAAGATAGATTTCCAGATATAAAACCTACAAGTTTTTATCCATTCAAGTTTTTTTCACGGGTGAATACTGATGATTTAGTATTTCCATATTTACCCGATAATATAAAGAATGTATTGTCATACAAAAAGCAGATAGAAATTAAATTACGAATTTTTGATATAAACCAACAACAGCAATATGGTTTCATCATAAATACTTCTTATCACTGGATTCTATCAAAAAAGTGTATTGATTTACATAGAGAAGGCTTGGATTTGATTGGGCTTGAGGTGTTAAAAATTGAGGAAATGCCTGAATCAAAAGATGTTTTAGCCGCAAATGAAGAATTTATAGGAGAAATTAAAGAACTACAAAAGGACAATGCTATCGTTCTAACTAATGAGGGAGACGTTCTAATTCCTTTAGATGAGTTAACGTTAAGGAAAACCGCTTATAACATAAAAAGTTATCTCGCACATTCGTTGAATGAATCTCAAAGTGAAGCAATATTAACTAAAGTAAAATTAGAAGAACAAAAAAGACTTAACAATAAAAATGAAAGAACTGAAATCAGCAAAATAGCACAACTAATTTCTTTTTATCGGGATAAAACAGCAGTAACTTATAAAAATTCGGATGGATTTTACTATACTGTAAGTTCGATTCCATTTGATACCGAAAATAGTTTTACCTTAAAAAATCCACCTTTCATTTTTGACCACGCAGCTACAAAAGTGGAAAACAAAAATGCAGATACTGGACTTAATAATTTTGGACCTTGGGACTCTATTACTTTCGATTGCAAAAGTCCTCATATTGTTGGTATTTGCGCAAAAAAGAATAGAGGAAGTTTTACCGAATTTTTAGCAAAACTAATAAATGGAGATCCCAATTCTCAATGGTTTAAAAAAGGATTGCAAAAAAAATATGATTTAAATAATGTAACTTATGAAGTGTTTGATATATCAAATTGTGATTATGTAGGCTATGATAATGTAATTTCTCAACTGAACACAAAGCCTGATTTAGTAATGATGGAAATTCCAGAATCATTCAAAAAAATGAAAATTGAAGAAAATCCATATTACAGACTTAAAGCAAAACTACTTACATTTGAAATACCTTTTCAGTTTATTATAGAAAGCAAGGTGCGTTATCCTAATGATGCTTTATTAAATACAATTGGATTACAAATTTATGCAAAACTTGGTGGTACACCTTGGGTTTTGCCATCTACCCGCTCAATTGATCGAGAGTTAATCATCGGAATAGGTAATAGTCTTATACGTAATAATAGTTATAAAGGTTCTGAAAAGAACAGAGTAGTTGGCATAACAACATTCTTTTCAAGTGATGGACAATACTTATTATCTAATAAAGCAAAAGATGTTCCCTATTCGGAATATTTTAATGAATTATTGAAAACTTTAAAAGACGCATTTGTTCATCTTAAAGAGATACAAGGATGGAGAAATAATGATACCATAAGACTAATATTCCATATTTTCAAGCCCATCAAAAATATTGAGTTTGAAGTGATATGTAAGCTTATGGAATCTTTCCCTGAATTTAAAATTCAATTTGCTTTTGTGACCATAAGCAAAAAGCATCCATACAAATTTTATGAAGCCTCACAATCCGGAGTTATCAAAGGAAATCAGAAGTTAGGTGAGTTTACGCCATTAAGAGGGGCAAATGTTATTCTTGATTCAACTTCCTGTTTAGTACAAATGTTAGGAGCAAATGAAATAAAAACAGACCTACATGGAGCAAGTAGTCCAATATTAATCAAAATAATAACTCCTCAAGGAAATTTTGATAAGTCATCATTAAATGATATGCTTTTTACTGATATACAATATATCACTCAACAGATTTTTTCATTTACATACTTGTCATGGAGAAGTTTCCTTCCAAAAGAGCTACCTGCAACAATGTTATACGCTGAATTGATTGCTAATTTACTTGGGCGATTACGCAAAATTAATGGTTGGCAGCCCGACGTTTTAAACTTCAAGCTAAAACAGAAGAAATGGTTCCTATAGAAGAACGGATTTCGTACTTGAACAAAATACAGAATATCCCAAAAATACAGTTGTTTTTTGATTTGCTTAATGGTAAACATGACAATGTAAATATTGTAGACATAGATATTGCCTATAGTGGATTTATTGATTCCTTATCAAAGAATAATGAAGAAGAATTTAAAAAGTCATACAATGATTTCTCAAGAAAAAAACCATCGAATGAAAGTTTATGGATAAACGATGATTTCTTGATATTCGTACTTATTTTAGGAATTGTTCGATATAAAATAGACAGAAAATGGATTAAAGAGGCCGTAAGCATAAGAACCACTCAAAAATCAGAACATCTTAGCATTAATAAAACGTTTTCAAATATTTTAGATGATAATTTCCAAAGCAATGATAACTTATATGAGATTATAATAGTATTTCAGAATTTTTTAAATATCTCTATTTCAGTAGAGCATTTGGATGACCTATATAGTAAAATATCGAACAATATAAACTTATTTTCTTCAAAAAATGATTTTTTGGTGTGTTTATCATTGAAAGCAATAGATATTATAATAACATCCAAAAGTCTTCCTGATAATAAGGAGATTGCTAATTTAAGGAATTTTGCTTCTTTGTTTCAAAAAAGAGTAAACACAATAAGTATGGTTATCTATGTTCTTATTCTTTTTGCAATTATCATTTTAATGTTTGTTTTTTGGGAAAAGTATGCAGCATTTCTTAATAATATATCTCTTGTCTTTGGATTACTGGGTGTAGGTCTTTTGGCTTTTATCAAATGGATTCAAGAAAAGATAAATAATTTGCTTCTATCTATCTTAGGGTATTCAAAAATATTTAAATCAAAGGAAAAAAGGTAAAACAATATACATAGTAACTATCAAAAACTATATAAAATTATAATACTAGGCGGGCGTCACTGAATGGTTACAATATTCTTTCTCTTACCCATAGTAGTTGTTAAAATAATTTTTTTTACTGCTTGGTTTTTTTGAAGACTAACACATTACAAAAAGACATTATTCCTGTATTACATGCTTAAAATGGGTGGGAATACTACGGAATATCGAACTTGCATTTTTTTTCAGTTTTGATTAATAAATTCATAAATTTAGAATTCTATATTGTTTTAAAAGAATGATTATAATAAATCTTTAAAAAAACCAAAATCTGGATCAATTAAGACGCGTCTATCTAATCCAAGATTCCTTTGTTCACATGAAGTCTCAGAAACTAAACTACAAGAGAAACAAGCTGATAAATTTAATTGTTCTTCTGCTTCCCAACAAAGAGGATCCGAAGTACAATCACATGTCCTTTCAAGAGCTGTGTTGATAATTTTTGATATTAAATGAGGTTGTCCTTGCCAAACTAAACCACCCATACTACCTTCTGAACCATCAGTTGTGTAAATAAGTACACCACACATTCTATCAGAATAATATAATCGTTCTTGTAAACTTGCGGTTGGATAGCCACAACTAAATTCTAATTCTTTAAGAATAATATGTGAAAAAGTATGAAGTAAATAAAACTTGGGCGCACCAAATTCATCCATTTCTTGTTTTAAAGTTTTTCCAAGTTCACCCGGAGGTCGATTAAATCTATTATCGAATAAATTCTTGTTTTTAGTAATCCAAGAATTAATTTTATTATCATTAAACTCAAAGAATATACCTTCACCAAATGTTTGATTAGCTGGAAGAACAATGACTTCATCATCTAATTGATTATAAATTTTTTGCATCTCATCTCTCTCAACTCTTCCATCAATTCTTTTGACTGAAGGAAATGATAATCTACAAAATCCTAATTGTGTTTTAGTTAATGCTAAAGAACTTATTTGCTGTATTTTTTTGAAAAATGGATGAAGAAATTCAGGAAGTTCTATATCAGAAAATTTTATTTTTTTAGACTCACTAAAAGAACAAGAGTTTTCAGTAAATACTTTATATTCATCAAAACGATACTTCTCTCTTGGATCATTTTCAAGATTTGTATTACTAAGAAATTTGTTTTTTATAATGAACTTTTCATTTTCTGTAATAGTTATTCCCGCATTGTCAGCTTTATCAATTATATCAATTGAATCCCAATATTCATTTTTATTCAACAATGAATTGATTTCTAATGCTTTTTTGTACCATTTTTTATTTAAAAGTTCAATAACTTGTAATAAGTGCGACTCAATAATAATACCTGACAAATATTCAGGTGGAATGTATAAACTACTAAAAGAATCAGCATAATAAACACTATTACTTGTTGCTAATACCATACGCATTGTTGAACGAGTACCATTCATATCTCTATTTCTACATATTGTTTCCGATTTTGTACCAATACCATTCCAAGGAGTTTCGCTAATGCACAAGGGTTTGATGTTCATTATTCCCTCAAGACTATACGTTTTTTTACACTTACTACATTTAAGAACGCCCCAACTTTCCGATTGATTCCTATTTTCGATCCATTGAAGTTCATGTTTCCCACCAATTTCACATTCACAACAGTCGTAACCAAATAAATCAAACCCGCTATTATCAGATAATTGTTTTCCTTTTCCATCTATACCTGCACAAAACAATTGATACCAAGGGATATCAGAAATATGTCCATTTTTACAAATCAATAACATAGGGATTTGTACTAATGTATTATATAAATCTTTAGTTTGATTGTTATCTATGAATTGTTTTTTTGTTTTACAATATGGGTCTCTTGGAGGTGCAAAATATTTAAGATCTCCTCCATTACATCTTTCCCTTACCCAAATCGACTTCCATTCCTCTATTGATTTAAAAGAGTGTTTATTAGAAGAACTATAAAACCATCTAGGAAAGTGAATAGCTGGAATTGTAAAATGTTTATTCTCTAAGATGTTGCCATTTAGTTCTATATTACGTTTAAATAAAGGATGTTCTTTTATTTTTGGAAAATTATTATCAGAAAGTACAAGATGAGGTATATCAATCAACATTTTAAGATTTATTAGATTTTGATTTTCTTTTAGGAACTCTATAAATCTAATATCATCAATAATCTCAACACCAGCTCTCATCGCTATTTCATCTTGATTAGTTTGGCTAGGATAATTATTTAACTGTTTATAAACTGCTTCTACAAAACCCCAATAAGAAATAGACAATGGCATAATGAAAAAACCAACTTTAGTTGTAATTATTGAACCAACTCCTGCATTAGATGATAATACCTTGTTTTTTCCTATAGCTTGATTATATTGAATATCAATCTTTATTTCCATGTTAAAAATGTGTTTTTTCGTTAATATTAACAACTGCTTCTGGTTCTACATTTCTTAGCGATTGTGGAACTGTCCAAAAATTTTGAAAATTTTCATCTTCATAAGCGTCTAATGCTAAAAATAAATCTTTATATTTCATTCTTGATCTACAATTACGATTTAAATATTCGCTACCTGAATAACGTAATATATAATTATCAGTACTTTGATAGCTAGCAAGTATTTTCCATTGGTCAATAGCTTTATCTATGAAATCTTTGATATTAATAATTAAATCTTCAGTTAATAAGTTCTTTTGAGAATAATCTAAATTCTCAGAACGAATCAATCTATGATCAAAATATTCAATTAATTCATCTTTTAACTTTTTAGCTAAAGTAAAATTCATATCACTTGCACTTGCTTGATCAGCAAGTTCAGGATATGTATGACGAATAATCGTAGTTAAATATAGTGGAAGGTATTTTTCTACTGATTTAATTGAAAATGGTGTTACTGATATTGGCTCAACATAGTAGTAAAGTTTTTCGTGAAACTCTCGAAATTTTTCAAAATGAGAAAGATCTCTAGACCTGAATGGATTGTGAAGAGTGATAACAATTCCCATTTCGTCACGTGCCACCCGACTACTTGCTTGAATGTATTCAGCAATATTACGTGGCATTGAATTAATTATCATTATATTAAATCGATCTATATCTAATCCTACTGAAATCATATTTGTTGCTAAAATTAGATCTGGAGGAGTTTTTCCTTTATTCCAAATAGAGTCATCTTTATTATTCTTGTAGGGTAGTCTTTGATTCGTATTCCATCTTTGACCTACTATTGAAAGTTGTTTTACGACTTCAGAGCCAGATAATCTTCCTGTTAACTCAGATTTAGAATATGAGGAATCATAACCGTAATAACATTCCAACATATTACTTTGACGAAGCACACGTTTTAATAATCGACGCGTATATTTTGTGAATTCTGTATAAAACTGAGCATCTGTATTCCCAACTTCTTTTAGACTATTAAAATATGAAATAATAGAATGGTAATAATCCATACTTTTTTCAATCTCCTTATCAGTTAGGTTGGTCCAATTTTGTTTTTCAAAAATTGCTCTATGAACAAAAATAGTTGCAATTAAACGCATTTGCGTTGTCATTTGAGTTCTTCCTGTTGGTAATATTCCTAAATACTTTCTCTTTGAAACATATTTGATAACATCGTTTTTTTTCTCCCTTTTAAAGAAAGCAAAAAAAGAATCATCATAATCAATGCCATTTTTAGGAAAGATATTTACATCACGGTCATATAATGCACGTATTTGTAATTCTGTATTACGAGTAGTTGCAGTTGAGGATATAATTTTTGGTCTGATTGTAATCTCATTTCCAGCATTATTCATTTTACTGAAAGTACATAATTGGTCAATTGCACATTCAAATAAACTTACCGCAGATCCAAGAGGGCCTAATAAAAGATGTAATTCATCTTGAATTATTAAATCAGGAGGAAGATTAGAAAGTTGTCCATTTCCAAATATTCTTCGAGAATCTTTATTTATTTCATTTTGTTTAGTTGAAACTTTATGTCCAATAGCAGCAAATTTATCCACAGTACCAAATAGTAATGTAGGAGGATTTTCATAGATGTTTTCATCGCAAAGAATAACGGGTATTGTATCTGAAAATGTACATTTTATATTTTTGCATCTGAAATATATCATTGGATTTGTGTTAGTTCCTTTATCTACGTATTCTAATAATTCATTACACCAAGGGCATTTATTTAATGGAATTTTTGATTTTTTCCTTTCGCCATCTATAATTTGACTCCATTCATTACATTCACTTAATAATCCTTTAGAAGTTGATGTGTCTTTAACAGTATTTGGAAGAGAATCATTACCTACAAACAATCCAATTGTAATTGGTTCGCTTCCTAGATCAATTTCGTTAAATCGGCGAACTTGTTCTAGTGCAAAGATTACTTTCATTGCTCTTTGAAATTGCTGAGTGGCAAGTAATCGTAGTGTATATCGCATTATAGCTGTTGTACCTCCATTGTTATAATTTTCTACTACTGTTTTTCTTCGATTAATGATTGAGAGTGCTATAATACCAAGATATGCTTCAGTCTTCCCACCTCCGGTAGGGAACCATACTAAATCAACTAATTCATTTCGCCTAACCCAAAATGGATCATCTGAACGCTGAAAAATACCATCGAGGTTTAAAAGAATAAATGCAATTTGAAATGGTCGCCAAGTCGCAGGAAAATCACCAAAAATATGATCGCTTGTTCTTTTATAAAAATCTTTTGAAATTATTTCGTTAGGTGAATTTTTACTATGCCATAATTGAATATACATTACAGTATTCATTAACCTAAAAGATTCAATATTTGACGGATTATCCTGCAATATCAATTGAATGTTACTTTTAATTCTGTTGTAATCATTTTCACAGAATGAAATATTTTGGATAGCAAATTTGTTTGAATTTGCTTTAGTTTTAAGTATGTCAATCCAGTCTTTATATGTTTCAATAAATTCATATAATTTGGATATAATCTGTTCGTTAGTAGCATCAGAAAGTGTTGAAAGCCATTTAAATTCAAGAACTTTAGTCTCATTCATAAATCTTTTTGGAACTAATTTCTTGTCTTCAATAACATATTCCATTTTGTTACGTGGAATCGGTTCAACATCAGGTATTTCAAAAGATGGAATGAATTCGGATTTTACAATTTTAGAATTTTCAGTAATATTCCAATCGACTGAACAAAAATGACCAATACCATAATCATGAATTGAACGATATAAAAAATTAAGTTCATCAACATCTTTATTAATATCATTCCTCTTTTTTTTATTTTGATAAGGACACAATGATTTACTTTCAATTTTTATTTCAACATCAAAAAAACATAATTGATTTACTTTTTCAGATACAATGGAAAAGTATTTTTTACTATCTTCTTTAAAAGGAGTTGAAGTATTTTGAAGTTGAATCTTTAAGAATTTTTTTGTGCTGTTTTCATCTCGACTACTTTTTGTTACTTGTATCCAAATAGATAAGGAAGCAATAATATCATCATCCAATTCAAACTGAATAATATTCTTTAAATCTTGATATTCATTTGGAGAATAAATAGTTTTTGGGCTATTAAAATTGAAATCAATTTTTGATAAATTCACTTCTTTAGAAAATGTATTACCTATCCAATATCCATACGATTTTGAATTATTCATGCTGTTTACGTCTTCTAAATAAGATAAAAAAGTCTCATATTTTTCAATAATTTTTATTCTTTTTTTTATTGATTCTTTTTCTAATATAGATAAATAAGATTCACCATTATTGTTTATTTTGTTTAACACAGCCCAAAGCTTTTCTTTGTATGATTTTAAATATCGATAATTTTCTCCAATTATGATATAATGTTCGTCTATACTACTGTCTGAATTTTTTGCAATTTCTTCAGTCAATGTTAGATTTATTCTTAATAATAATTTTTTTGCTTCTTGATGGTTTGAATAAAAATCATCTTTAGAACTCACACCATTTGAATGAAGTATATAATATGGAGCTAATTCATCTTTAAATTTTTCAAAAAAATGTACAAAATCTTGATAGTCCTCTTTTACATATACAATAATCTGATTTATTTCTGATTTAGCTATTTTATTATAATATCTACCAGAAATTGTTAACTTAATGTCATTTGAATCAATTATTTGTATTCCAGAATCGACACAACAAGAAATACCAATTACATTTGGATAATGTTGATTTAAAGAATATAAATCATCATTCTCTGATGCAGATAACAATTGATATTTTTCATTCTGATCGATGTCAAGGTCTGTTTCATTACTCATTTCTTCAGCATCTGATTCTTCATCATATTTTGAGTCCTTAGTTTTCGAATCTTCTTCTAATTGGTCATTTTGATCATTCAGCTCTTGATTAATATAAGGAATTCTTTTTGGAAACAAAATCCCAGTGCTATAAACAGAGCCGGGAGTCGTATTAACAATATCAATATCTTCAATTTTGGCATATAATTCTGAGCTTTTTATAAATCCAAAACGGTCATTGCATGCACCTGGTCCTATCATTTGTGATCGAATAAATTTTTCTAAGGAATTTCTTTTAGTCTGCATCATATTCAATTCGTTTAACTTTGGTTAAATTAATCTCAAGTAAATCAATCAGTGCTTTTAGATCCCCAATATCATTGATATCTAATAATGTAAATATATCTGTGTTTTCTTCAATAAGTGAATCAAATGTTTTAAAATCGATTGCTTTTAATAATGCTTTTCTCAATATGTTTTCTATTTGAGTATTTAATAGCCTTGATCCATTGATACTAGATATTTTTTTTGAAGAAATAATTCTATGGTATATAGAACCTAATTGAAATCCTAAGTAGGTGAGTAGATGTTTTTGGTCTTTCCTACTTCTTGGAAGTATCATTGTTCCATCTAGGTTATTCCATTGTTTAAATGTATTTAATGATATTCTTTCTGAATTTCCTTCACTACTGAAAATTTCGTTGTAAACTTTTTCAAAACCAAACATAGACACTTTTCTATTTAATAAAATTTTCCAAAGCTCAATGTTCGAATTAATTTCATTTTCAGATAATTCGTATTTAGAGTCTCTTCTGATTATATTTTCAACATTACTATTCGCTTCAATTTTATCACTAATTAACGACTTAACTTGTTCTACAAGTTCCGAGAGTACTTGGATTGATATATTTTCTAAATCAGCTATATTTCTTAATTCTACAATTCTTCTTTCGTTTTCTATCTCACAAATGACTCTTTCATTAGCAAAAAAATCTTTGGTTTTATCTAAAAAGTAAACCCTGCATCTATCAGCTTGATAAGATATTGATTCTTCATCTGCTTCATCTATTAATAATTTCACATTTAATGAAGTTGGTCGTGCTAATTTTGTCTTTTCCCAACCTAAATTCTCTTTTCTGAATTTTGAATATAATAAACCATTCTTGGCTCTTAACCACCAAAAATTATCCCATTCAAGAAAATTTCCATGAGTTAAGTTATTGATAATTGTAAGCGATTCTTGTTCATTATTTAATGGTAAAGGATCAAATGAATTAGGATATAGTCTAAATCTACTATTAGCAGACCTGTACTGAAATACAACAAATTTTTCCACTTTTGAATGTACTTTTAAATCATCTAAACAACAAGTGGTAATATTAAGATTCTTTTTATTAAATTCATTTACTATAGAATTCTTATAGATTTGTGGAATATCCTTCGGAAAAACGAAAATTACTGAGCTGCTATTTTCTATGAAATTCTCAATTTCTATCTTTATTTTTGTTTTCCATACATATTTTAATAAAGAAAAGAACTTATTATAATATTCTATTGAAAAATCAGGTATTTGTTTAGAAATGAGAGAAGAAAAATATTTTCGAAGTTCATCATTATAGGATAATGACAGAATATTTTTAATTTTAAAATTGTGTTTAATATTGTCAAAAATCTGATTCATTTCACTAATATAATATTCACTATCATTTTCAGCTACATATATTATTTTTTGATTTAATTTTTTTTGAAAATGTATTTAGATTCATTTTGGGTAAGTGTAATAAATCCATCAAAATCATCATAATTAATAATGTTCTTTTTTAGTAAGGCTGTTGATAACCTTATTTTTATTGTATCAATAGTTTTGTAAACAGCAACTGGTTTTTCAGAGAAAGAAAATATTATTAAATTTTTAATATTTAAACCGTATTTATTCAATCTTTCAAGCTGACTCTTACTATAAGAATTAGTTATTCTACTCCTATTTGGAGAATGAAAAAGATAAATATTTTCAATTTTGGGAACATTGTTTTCTTCAATTCTACTAACCAATTTTTCTAATTGAAATGCATCGACAATTGAAGATACTATTAGATTATAAGAACTGTTGACGATGTTTTTAATATCTGTAAAGAAATCAAAAATAAAAGGATTTCTATCCTTTTTTTGGGTGATTAAGTCTTGATCTTTAATAATGATTAAAGATTTTTGTTTGCCAACCGGAATTTTAAATGATTTTAATATTCGAGCTAAGCGTATTAAATAGTTGTTTTTTTCATTTAATCTTTTATATTCATTGGTATCTCTACAATAGATTTTTTCACAAATCATTTTATTCAATCGAACGGAAGTTGTATTATTTTGAAAAAGTGATGATTTATGAATTACAAATCTAAATAAAAGTTCTCTCGTCCAGTTTTCACAATTTGGAATATGAATAATATGTATATTGGGAGAATAATCTACAGTTGGGCACTTCATTATATAATCAATGGTATTATTGATAAAATTTAAATAAAGCATGCCATTCCCTTTTTTACTATGTCTTATCAATTCCATAATAGCAAGAAATTCATCGGTTATCTTATTAGAAAATTCAATGAATTTGTTTTTTTGTGTTTTCATGGTTAATGATTTTGTATTTTCATAAATTAGTGTCATAAGTTTTCGTATTTTAAATTAAAATAATAATCTAATTCATTTTTATAATCTGAAAAATAATTAATAAAATTTTCGTAAGTTTTAAGAGACATACATTTTTTGTTTGTTTTTGTCCAAAATTGATTTCTATAAATAAATTCTTTAAATGACATTTTTTTGTAAAATTGAGGTTGGTTACACCATCTTGCAATTTGAACATAAATGTTGTTTAAAAAATGATTACGATAATCCTCATGCCTCATTACATATCCCAAACATTGATATTTCATAAGTATCTCAATTCTTTTAAATAAATTAATAATATCATTAATTAAGGAGTTATCATCAGAAATTTCATATCCACAAAACAAATACAATTTAGTCGATTTACTAGTATGTTTTTTCCAGATCTCGAGTTTTTTCTTAATGATTTCTGCATCTCTAATTTGATCAAAAGCAAATATAAAATCTCCAAAGTATTTTGAATTAGAAAGCATTTGTGCTTTTTCATGAGTCATTAACCGAATATCTAGACCTTGTCTAAATTGAAAGGGTTTATTTGTATCTTGTAACTGTTGTAGTAGTTCTTTCCAGTTTTTTGCAGCTAAAAAATTATCATCCCAAAGATAAATGTAAGGGCGTTTAATATTAATAAAATCGTTTAAATTTGAGTAATTGTAAACGAAGTCGATATTTTTATTAATGCAAAAAGGACATTTACGTATACAACCCCGCGTAAGAAACCCTATTGAAAAAAACTTATAATCTTTGAAAAAATTTTTGTTTTTACCTTTTGATATTTTATTATTAATGTAATTATCATATAAATTATAATCTGGCATTTGATGTGCCATTGAAAATCCATTTAGCAAGGGATCTTGTTCTAAACGATTCATGTCTTCACTTCTAAGTCTGTTGAAAAGAGTGAAGTCTTCTTCTTCAGCATAATAACCTGTACCACCTCGAAAAATATTCTCTTGGTTTATAAATTTTGATAAAAACATCGGTTCTTTAGAAAAAGTAAAAACTTTAGATATATATATATAATCATATTTATTTATGTCCGTGTCATTATCAAATATGAAATTATATTCATAATCTCTTTTTTTCAGATAACCTGCAATTTTCATTAAAACAAGATTAGGGTGTCTTGTTCCATTGTCAAGTAAATCTACATCTATTAAACCGAATTTTGGCATCTGATTTCTTTCTTTTATTTATTATAATATTGAATTAACAAGAATATAGAAACAGATAAATATATTATATATTGTATCGTGTTGTTGAGTTAACTAATAGTTGCAAAGCTACTAAAATTGTTTGTATGAAGGATTGAAACAAAAACTAAATACTTTAATTTTAAGTTAATTAATTGCAAAAATATGTTTTAGTATATAATAAATTAATATTCAAAAGAATGATTTTTAGTAATATAAGTTTTGCAATAAAAATTCATTCATCAATTTGACCTTCATTTTTCGGATGTGTTTTTCTACAACATATATTAAATCGTCAGAGGAGTTAGTTTACGATTTATTGTTTTTTAAAATTATCAAATAAACTGTTGTATTAATAATTAACTGTTAAATAAATATTTCCATTTTTTTAAATCTATATATATTAACCTTTCTTAACGCATTTCACCTCTCACGCACCTCTCACGCTCCTCCCACCATGCTCTCACTAAACAGTCAGCAAAAGCCGGAAACAGGTTAACAAAACTTAACTATAACGACAGTTAATCTAAGAGAGTCACAGTGTTCATCTTTGGATTCTCAAACTCATCGGGGGCTGTTTTTTGCGCGGTCACGGTAATCGAACTGAAGTCTTGCACAAAGTGGGTGAGCATGGTCTCGACGAACTTGCTGTGGTAAAAATTATAGAGCTTGGAGGTTAAGTATTTTCTGCCTTTCCGCTTACGAATACCCAACCGAAGCTCGCTTTCGTCAATCCATATCTCGGGTTTCAACCAGGCTTCGGAACGCCATTGGAAAGTTGAGTAGGTGAACCTGCCGGACTTGTCGCAGGTCCACTTGTCGGCGTTTTTCTCGTCGACTGCTTTGTATATTTTCTCTAGTAGTTTATGGGGGTTCGAGGTTTTAATAATTATGGCCATTGGTGTAAATGAATATGCTAATTGTTTGGGTATTACTTGTTTTGTGATTTATATTGGTCGACTGCTTTTTTTACGGATCCATGGAGCAATAACAGGTTCTTTGCTTGCTCGTAAGGTAGATGAAGTTCGTCAATAATCATGCGGGTACCTCGATCAATTAGTTTCTGATTGGATAACTGCATGTTTACCATACGGTTACCTTTTACTCTGCCTAACTTGATCATCGTACTGGTAGTGATCATGTTAAGGACCATCTTTTGAGCGGTGCCGGATTTC
>Ga0172378_10003410_pt1 | contig 14946 bp, 12 predicted proteins | sample GrowelOW332metaG_FD_119755 | JGI IMG/M metagenome (GOLD analysis project Ga0172378, IMG submission 119755) | Groundwater microbial communities from an aquifer near a municipal landfill in Southern Ontario, Canada - Pumphouse #3_1 metaG | ecosystem: Environmental > Aquatic > Deep subsurface >... | reverse complement strand
TCACGAGGAGTGATACCATTGAGCTTATAAAACGACGCATAGAAAGATTGCCTGTTTGAGAAGCCTACCATGTCTGAAATTTCTTCCATGTTCAAGTCTTGATACCTCTTATCCGTCAATAATGTCATAGCCTCTTCTATTCGATATTTATTGACAAAAGAAGTATAATTCATATGAAATCTTACATTAACTACCGCTGAAATGTAGCGAGTATTGGTATCAAGCTCATCTGCTAGTTTCTTTGCTGAATAATTCTTATCTTTATATTTCTTTTGAATGAGGATGATATTCAGTATTTTTTCTTTTAACTCATCCATTAAATGTGGACTTACAAGCGAGCGATAGGCTGCCTCTTTCTCCTTGTTTTCTATAATATTATACTTTGCCATACTCAACCCTCTCTAAAATAATTACAAATACTTTTCGCAAATATATGTATATTTTTTTTAAATGTCAAGTTTTTCGATTAATATTTGACATAATATAGCTAAAAAAAACACATATTATGCACACATACAATGAAATGTGCAGATCTAAAAGAAACTTTAACGCCGAAAATGTTTGATGATAAAGAAAACTTGACGATTATCGTATCAATTTTTCATTCCCGTAAAAAAAGATTATGCCATCAATAATAAACGTTTAAAAAATGATATTTCTTCATATATCATGTTTAAAAGTCAAGAATAATATGTAAGTTTGCATGCTACAATATGTACTGAATGAAAGAATTTGTATTATCCGAAGCAAAAACGGAAACCGCTGTTCTTGTCGGGTTGATGACTCACAACCAGAATGAGGCAAAAACGATAGAATACCTCGATGAATTAGAGTTTTTAGCCGACACGGCAGGTGTAACAACTGTTAACCGATTTACCCAAAAACTAGCCGAACCTCATTCGGTCACGTATGTTGGTAAAGGTAAATTGGAAGAGATTAAGCAATATATTCAACAGGAGGAAGAAAATGACAGACCTGTCGGTATGGTTATTTTTGATGACGAGTTGTCTGCCAAGCAAATTCGCAATATTGAGAAAGAATTACAGGTAAAGATATTAGATCGGACATCACTAATCTTAGATATTTTTGCCATGCGAGCTCAAACTGCCAGTGCAAAGACACAAGTAGAATTGGCCCAATATCGATATTTGCTCCCTAGGCTTCAACGTTTGTGGACTCACTTAGAGCGCCAAGGCGGTGGATCTGGTGCTGGCGGTGGAAAGGGATCGGTAGGTCTTCGCGGACCAGGTGAAACTCAGCTAGAGATGGATAGGCGTATTATTTTGCAACGAATAACGTTATTGAAGGAAAGGCTTTTCGAAATAGACAAACAAAAAAATACGCAAAGAAAGAACCGTGGGCGGATGATTCGCGTTGCTTTGGTAGGCTATACCAACGTTGGGAAATCAACTTTGATGAATCTTTTATCAAAGAGTGATGTCTTTGCAGAAAATAAACTTTTTGCTACACTTGACACAACTGTTCGTAAAGTTGTCATTGAAAATCTACCTTTCTTAATCGCCGACACTGTAGGATTTATCAGAAAGTTGCCAACTGACCTGATCGATTCATTCAAATCAACCCTCGATGAGGTTCGAGAAGCAGACTTACTCTTGCACATCGTTGATATATCGCATCCTGATTTTGAAGAACAGATCAAAGTTGTTGATAAAACATTAAAAGAACTTGAAAGTTCCGACAAGCCGACTATTATCGTTTTTAACAAGATTGACAATTATCGATGGGTCACAAAAGACCCCGATGACTTGACACCCTCGACACCAGAAAATGTCACGTTGGATGAGTTGAAAAGTACATGGATGGCTAAGCTCAATGATAAATGTATATTTATCTCAGCTCGTGAAAAACAGAATATTGAAGAACTTAAAGACGTGTTGTATAAGACCGTACGCAAACTTCATGTACAAAAATATCCCTATAACGATTTTTTATATCCAACAGATTAAGTATGAAAGAATATAGAAATCTGACAGAAGAAGAGATTGCGATCCTTGAGGAACGTAGTTGTTGGGCAGAGGATTGGAATACAGTCAAAGTGTCAGAGGGTTTTAAACCCAATTATCTCCATCGAGTAATGTTTTATGGAAATATCTTTTTGGGAGCTTTCAACGATACGCTGGAAGTAAGTAAAGGTTTTTTCAAACATTCCGGCATCAATAATGCGACATTGCGAAACGTTACTGTTGGCAATAACAGCCTGATTGAAAATATTGGAAGCTATATCAATAATTATTCCATTGGCGACGGTTGCCACATTTCCAATCTTAGCATAATGGAAACCACCGAAGGAGCTACCTATGGTGAAGGTAATCTGATATCTGTTCTCAATGAAATTGGTGAAGGCAACCTGGTTTTGTTCAGAGATTTAAACAGCCAGTTTGCAGCTTTCATGGTCAACCATTTTGAAGACAAAACCCTCAAAGAAACTGTCGGGAGATTAATCAAGGAAGATATCAAACTCCACCAACCCGAGCATGCATGGATCGGAAACAATGTCAAAATTGTAAATACAAAAGATTTAACGAATACAATTGTATTTGACGACTGTGAAATCTATGGAGCATCAAGGTTGAGCGACTGTACACTTTTAAGCTCTAAGGATGCAAGCGTATATATCGGGACAGGTGTAATCTGTGAAAATTCCATCATATCCAACGGCACATCCATCATCAACAGCGTAAAAATGCAAGATTGCTTCGTCGGAGAAGCTTGTCAGATCAGTAACGGATTTACTGCTTCGGCAAGTGTTTTCTTCGCTAACAGCTTTATGGCAAACGGAGAAGCATGTGCAGCTTTCTGTGGTCCATTTACGTCAAGCCATCACAAAAGCAGTTTATTGATAGGTGGAATGTTTTCGTTTTACAATGCAGGATCTGCAACCAACTTTAGCAACCATGCTTATAAAATGGGGCCAATGCATTATGGCACCTTACAACGAGGATGTAAAACGGCAAGTGGAGCTTATTTATTAATGCCCGCCAACATCGGTACATTCTCTGTTTGCTTTGGCAAACTGATGTATCATCCCGACACGCGTAAGCTACCTTTTTCATATCTTACAGCTTATGGCGACATCATGTATCTTACACCTGGTAGAAATATTGCGACGGTTGGACTTTATAGAGATATCAGAAAATGGCCAAAGCGTGATTTGCGTCCAAAGAATACGCAGAAGAGCATTGTCAATTTTGATTGGCTATCCCCCTACTCTGTTGGTGAAATCTTGGAAGGAAAGAAAATCTTGGAAAACTTACAAGAGGCTTCAGGAACCGATGTGTCAACCTATAATTATCATGAATATGTCATTAAAGCCAGCTCACTGGAAAAAGGTATAAAATATTATGACATAGCCATACGCATCTATATGGGTGCTGTGCTCAAAAGGGTTTTGAAGGCAGACCCTACACTTGCACCACCGAAGTCAGATGTCGGAACGGGCGCGTGGAATGACCTTTCTGGACTATTGTTACCCGTTTCGGAAGAAAATCGTTTGATTGAGGATATCAAAAAAGGCAATATGGAAACGATTCAGGACGTTCTGGAACGATTTGAGGAAATCAACGATAACTATAGGGAATATTTGTGGACTTGGACCTATAAACTGATTAAAGATTACTATGGGCTTGAAGATATTACGCTCGAGAATGCAGCTCACATTCACCAAGACTATGTGAATGCTAGAAGAGCGTGGATCGCAGAAATCCGTTTGGATGCTGAGAAAGAATTTCTTATGGGTGACGTTGAACCAGATGTACTGGAGAGCTTCATAGATCAGCTGGATCGTGAAATAAACTTTGAGAATTAATATTCTATACAAGTTTTTGAAACAACATTTACAAATCATTTATTATATATTATTCATATGGCAACTACACCAGATTTCAAGTATGCTCCTATGTTCCAGATTGGAGAGGACGATACCAAGTACTATCTACTGACAAAAGATGGAATATCTGTCGGTGAATTTGAAGGCAAACCTGTTTTAAAGGTACAGCCCGAGGCTCTAACTTTACTGGCGCAACAAGCTTTTCATGATGTAAACTTTTTCCTTCGCCGTTCCCATAACGAGCAGGTGGCTAAAATTCTGAACGACCCGGAAGCATCAGAAAACGACAAATATGTAGCACTTTCCTTCCTTAGAAATGCCGAAGTGGCTTGCAAAGGTAAACTACCTCTTTGCCAAGATACGGGTACCGCGATCATTCATGGCGAAAAAGGTCAGCAAGTATGGACCGGCTTCGATGATGAAAAAGCCCTATCTCACGGCGTTTACAACACCTATACACAAGACAGCCTTCGTTATTCGCAGAACGCACCGCTCAATATGTACGACGAAGTTAATACCCGTTGCAACCTTCCTGCCCAGATTGATATCGAGGCAACCGAAGGTATGGAATACAAGTTCCTTTGTGTGACAAAGGGTGGTGGGTCTGCCAACAAGAGTTATCTGTATCAAATGACAAAGGCCATCATCCAGAATCCCGGCACATTAGTCCCCTTCTTGGTGGATAAGATGAAGTCACTGGGAACTGCTGCCTGTCCGCCATACCATATCGCTTTTGTCATTGGCGGTACCTCTGCAGAGAGAACGATGCTTACCGTAAAGTTGGCTTCAACTCATTATTATGACAACTTGCCAACTACAGGCGATGAGACGGGGCGTGCTTTCCGTGATGTAGCTTTAGAAAAAGAATTGTTGCTCGAGGCTCAGAAAATAGGATTAGGTGCACAGTTTGGCGGTAAATATCTTGCTCATGATGTTCGCGTCATCCGTTTGCCTCGTCACGGTGCTTCTTGTCCTATTGGTTTAGGTGTGAGTTGTTCTGCCGACCGCAATATCAAGGCAAAAATAAATCAGGATGGCATTTGGATAGAAAAACTGGATGATAATCCATCTGAACTGATTCCGGAAGAATTCCGTCAGGCAGGTGAAGGCAATGCCGTTAAGATTGATCTCGATCAACCCATGTCTGAGATTTGCAAGATATTAAGCCAATATCCAGTCTCTACACGTGTCAGCTTGAATGGTACTATCATTGTGGCACGCGATATTGCCCATGCAAAACTTAAGGCTCGTCTCGATGCAGGAGAAGACCTTCCAGCATATTTCAAAAATCATCCAATTCTTTATGCAGGTCCGGCCAAGACACCCGAAGGAATGCCTTGTGGAAGTATGGGCCCGACAACCGCCAACCGTATGGACCCTTATGTTGATGAATTCCAGGATCACGGCGGATCTCTCGTTATGATAGCAAAGGGAAACCGCACCGATGTTGTAACGGATGCCTGCAAAAAGCATGGTGGGTTCTATCTCGGCAGCATTGGAGGACCGGCAGCCGTCTTATCGATGAATTCTATCAAGAGCATCGAACTGGTTGAATATCCTGAATTGGGAATGGAAGCTATCTGGAAAATTGATGTGGTAGATTTTCCTGCTTTCATTCTTGTTGATGATAAAGGAAACGATTTTTTTAAACAACTGAAACCTTGGGCCCCAACTTGTGCTGAATAGTGGGGGAATGTTCAATGTCTTCTTTTTCTGAATGATTCCTTTGCAAGCCAATGTTGGGATAGGGATCACAATATTAGACATTATCAAAAGCCTCTATTATTTAGAAATTATTTCTATAAACACTTTACTCTTTTAAAATGAGGGTAAAGTGTTTTTTCTTTTGTTGTACAATGAAATCATTCTTAGAAACGAGTAAAAACAGACTATTATACAAACCCACTAATATTGAACTGCAAACTTCATCCTATTGATCCACAATATTCATGCTATTGATGTACAATATTACCGAGGGCGACAATACCTGAATTTGTTTTACACTTAGATTCCTCTATTTGCTGATCCAGAATACATTATTTTTCAAGTATTAACAATTTACTTTATACCATCACCCTTTCGTTTTGATTTCTATAGATTTGAGGTAGATAGTCATTTGACAAAATAAACATAGCACAACAAGTGTTATTGAAAAAAATAAGGATCTCAATGAATTAAGCGGTTCGATGTATTAACATCGGACCGTTTACTTTTTGGACATGTCAAGCATAATTCATATCTTTGCAAAAGAAATATCATTTTATTTATGGAATCGATTGCAGTAAGTCCCAAACAGGCTCTTCAACTGAATTGGTGGTTAACTATAGCCATTGTATTCTATCTTCTTGATACTTTTGTTGGATTTCGCACAACAACCCCACTATCCCATTCTACCGGTTTGGACATCCTTCTTGATTTGTTTGGTTCAACATTTTTTCAACAAACATTCAGTTTGGTTTATCGACTTTCGTATTTATGGATATTGGGCTTCATTGCAAAAAACTTTAACCAAATAAAGAGTCCGTCTTCATCCATTATATGGATTTGGTTCGGTTTAAAAGCCACATTGACAGTCTTGTTGTATATTCCTTTTATCTTCGCCAATCCTTTGATTGCTAAAGTTGCTTTAGTGATGAATCTGTTTGAAGTGATTTTAATCGTATGGCTCGGATCATTACTTATATTAAATCATCATAAGAGGCTCTATCAATTAGGATGGGCTCTCGTTATCACACAGATAATTATGTTATTGCCACAGTTGATATCTATTCTATTAAGATCACAAAGCGATGCTTCTGAGGTTCAGACATTTTTGACTAACATGATGTATGGTCTACTTAAAAATTGGAGATACCTCTATGCTCTCTTTACGGTATGGATCTTTATTTCTATGAGAAGAATATTTAGCGTCCCTGAATTATCTGATTTAAAAGATACATGATTATCGTCCAATAATTTATAACATTTATCAATAGAAATTTTATCATACAAATCAATAATATGTCTAGGAAAAAGAAACCATTACCCTTGCTTGAGAACATTACTATTACAGATATTGCAGCAGAAGGAAAATCGATAGCACGAGTAGATGAGCTAGTAATATTTGTTCCCTTTGCTGTCCCTGGTGATGTTGTAGATCTTCAAGTTAAGAAGAAAAAACATCATTATTGTGAAGCTGAGATTGTAAGATTCGTTCAATATAGTGAAATACGTCAAAAACCATTTTGCCAACATTTTGGTATTTGCGGTGGTTGCAAGTGGCAGAATTTGCCTTATGAGGAACAATTAAAGTCAAAACAGAAGCAGGTTTTCGATCAACTGACTCGAATAGGCAAGATCCAATTGCCTGAAATGAATCCAATTTTAGGATCTGTCAAAACGCAAGAATATCGAAATAAGCTTGAATTCGGTTGTTCCAATAAGCGATGGCTTACCAAAGAAGAAGTAGCTTCAGGCTTTAAATACGATAATATGAATGCGATTGGATTTCATATCACTGGTGCATTTGACAAGATTTATCCAATTGAGAAATGTTGGTTGATGGACGATCTAAGCAATCAGATTAGGAATGAAATCAGAGATTATGCATTGTCACATGATATCTCATTCTTCGATTTAAGAGAACAAACAGGTCTCTTACGCGACATTATGGTCAGAAACTCTAATACCAACGAATGGATGGTGCTGGTTCAATTTAAATTTAAGGAGGACGATGATGAGCAAAAAGCGCTTGATCTCTTGAAATACATTGGTGACAAATTTCCTCAAATTACATCTCTATTGTATGTAGATAACCAAAAGTGTAATGACACTTTTGGGGACCAAACTGTGAATGTGTTTAAGGGAAAAGATCATATTATGGAAACAATGGATGACCTACAGTTCAAAGTAGCCGCAAAAAGCTTCTATCAGACCAATACGGAACAGGCCTATCATCTTTATTCCGTTGCACGTGACTTTGCCCGTCTTAGTGGTAACGAATTGGTTTATGACCTTTATACGGGTACTGGCACTATCGCCAATTTCATTGCGCGACAAGCCAAGGAAGTGATCGGAATAGAATATGTCGAAGATGCCATCCAGGACGCAAAAGTAAATTCACAAATCAATGACATAACAAACACGCAATTCTTCGCCGGTGATATGAAGGACATTCTCACAGATGCATTTATTGCTGAGCATGGTCAACCAGACATTATCATCACAGATCCACCTCGGGCAGGAATGCATTCCGACGTAATCGGCACAATTCTGCGAGCTGAACCCAAACGAATTGTATATGTAAGTTGTAATCCTGCAACACAAGCACGAGATCTGGAGTTATTGGACGGACTATATCAGGTAACGGCTATTCAACCTGTCGACATGTTTCCCCATACTCCTCATGTTGAGAATGTAGTGCAATTAGAACATCGATAACGATCATTATAAATATAACTTGTCCATGAGAACAAATAGGGTTTTACTGATTTATACAGGAGGTACGATAGGCATGGGTAAAAACCGTGAGACCAGCATACTTAAACCGCTCGATTTTAACCATTTGATCAAAAATGTGCCCGAATTTGAATATATTGAAACCAATATTGAGTTCTACCAGTTTAATCCGCCAATTGACTCAAGTGACATGCACCCTGTGATGTGGGCTAAATTGGTGAAGATTATCAGCGAGCGGTATGAACAATATGACGGGTTTGTCATCCTCCATGGTACAGATACCATGGCCTATACAGCCTCTGCCCTCTCGTTTATGCTAGAGAACTTGACTAAACCGGTTATTCTTACAGGTAGTCAGTTACCAATCAATCAATTGAGGACAGATGGTAAAGAAAATCTTTTATCTAGTATTGAATTAGCTTCCGCACATTATGCGGATGGGAAGGCAATGGTTCCAGAGGTTTGTATTTATTTCAGTGGTCGTCTCTTGCGTGGAAACAGAAGTACAAAGAAAAATACCGATGGGTTTAATGCATTCGAGACTTTCAATTATCCTCACCTATGTGATGCGGGGATCAACTTTACATTCCACCATCATCATATTCTAACACCTGACTTTTCAAAACCGATGGTCCCACATTATGAAATGGATTCGAATGCATTGATACTGTCATTGTTTCCGGGATTGAAAGAAGACATTTTCAAACACATTCTTGACAATCACTCATTAAAAAGTATCGTAATGCGAAGCTTTGGGAGTGGAAATGCTCCTAAGGCGGACTGGTTAATGAAGCTTTTGGAAAAAGCATCAAAGAATGGCACAATCATCGTCAATGTTAGTCAATGTGTATCCGGGAACGTTGAGATGACAAGGTATGATACAGGTTATCAGTTGAAGAATATCGGTGTCATTAGCGGCTATGACAGTACGATTGAAGCGGCTATCACCAAACTCATGTACTTGCAGGCAAGCTATAGCGATAATGATATGATACGCACCAAATTGAACCAATCCTTGGCTGGAGAAATCAGCATCTAATAAGTAACACATCTCGAAAGCAAACAAAATAAACGCTTTCAAGAACCTTGAAATTTTATTCAGAAGACTTTGAGAAGAAGGAGTATGTTAACGTTTCGCCAATTCAAGAAAAGAAGTTTCAGATGCAATAGTGTAACAAAAGAAAAAACGGTGTAAATCTATCTATAGATGGATTACACCGTTATATTTTATGTGAAACTTAAAAAGAATTCTATTAAATTCGAATTTCTTTCAATATATCAGACATCTTCTGCTTTGTTTTGATCGTTGTCGGTACCAAAGGCAATCTCAACACATTCTCAATATAACCCATGTCATTGAGCAATGCCTTTACTCCTGCAGGATTACCATCAACGAACAGCAAGCTATATAGTTCGGTGAACATATGATGTATCTTTCTGGCAGATACAAATTCACCCTTGAATTCAAGTCTGATCATTCTAGAGAACTCTTTTGGTAAAGCGTTTCCGATAACAGAGATTACTCCTGCTGCCCCACTGGCAATCATCGAAAAGGTTAAAGAGTCGTCTCCACTAATTACATCAAAGCGATCAGGCTTATTCTTAATAATTTCATCTACTTGTTCCAAGTTTCCAGAAGCTTCTTTGATTGCGACAATATTCTCACAGTCATTTGCAAGACGAAGGGTCGTCTCTGATTTCAAGTTAACTCCCGTTCGGCCGGGTACATTGTACAATACTACAGGCAATGGACTTGCTTCGGAAATAGCCTTAAAATGTTGGTAGAGCCCTTCTTGTGAAGGCTTATTATAATAAGGGCATACGCTCAATATACCATCAATACCCGACCAATCTGTCGTTTGCAATTCTTCAATCACTTCAACCGTATTATTACCTCCGCAATATTTCAGGATTGGAACACGACCATTATTGACATTTTTAACTAGTTCTGTTATCTTTTCTTTTTCATCTTTCGACAAACAAGGGCTCTCACTTGTTGTTGCTAGTATGCACAAAAAATCTACCGCATTATCTAAGTGATATTCTATCAGACGCTTTAAAGCTGGATAATCAACTTTGCCTTCCAATGTAAAAGGGGTAATTGTTGCAACGCCAAGTCCTTTAAAAATGTTGTGTGCCATAAACTCTTCTTTACCTTACAATTTGCGTGCAAAGATAGTGTTTTCAAACGAAATAAGCGTATAAACTTATATTTTTAAAGTAAATTATTACTTACTTCCCAAATAAAGGAACACCATGCCAAGCAAAACAAGAGCCAGATCTACTGTTTTTCCTTTTAGATTCTTTTCATGAAAAATTAAAGCTCCGAAAGTAAAACTTACTAAAACACTGCTTCTTCTAACCATTGACACAATAGAAATCATGGCGCTTGGTAGACTCAAAGCATAGAAATATACAAAATCGGCAATGCATAGTGACAGGCTAATGCCTATAATACTCCAAGACCAGTGAAAAGATGTCGTGTTTCGATGGGTTGGATACCATAAAACCAATAACACGATCCCCATGAAAACGCATTGATAGATGTTAAACCAGCTTTGAACCATCATCTTGTTTAGACCTAAGCCACCATCATTTTGTGAAGCCATCAAAAATTTATCGTATAATCCACTGACGGCTCCAAATAAAGCAGCAAGTATTAACAGAATTATCCATTTATTGTGTTTAAAGTCTATTCCTTCCTTTTTTCCTGTTCTACTAATCAAAAAAAATGAAGTGATTGCCAACATCACTCCAATCCACTGGTATAAGTTCAAACGTTCACTAAACACCATCATCGCGCCAATCAGCACCATAATGGGTCGCGTTGCATTAATTGGTCCGACAACGGTTAATGGCAAATGTTTCATTGCAAAATAACCACATATCCAGGAAGACAACACGATTAAGCTTTTCAAAAAGATAAATCCATGTACTTCCCAATTGCCAGAACCGACATAGAATATGGTATTATCTAAGCTATGTGTAACACTTGAAAACAGAATAAAAGGGAGAAATATTAAAGAAGCGAACAATGTATTTAAAAACAACACAGGTAAAACGGCATTACCTTGAAGAGCTTTCTTTTTAAAAACATCATAAAATCCCAGTAAGGCAGCCGATAAAAATGCTAACAATAACCACATCTCAATATTCTATATCTTCTAAAAACAGCGCATTTGCAGGCATACTTTCTCCTGCCTCTGAGCGGCTTCCATTTTGAATAACTGTATCAAATTGTTGTAAAGTCATCCTGTGTCTTCCAACTTCTATTAAAGTGCCAACAACTGCACGAACCATATTTCTTAAAAACCGATTGGCTTTGATGGCAAAAAACCAAGTATCTGAATCAATCTGAACCCATTCAGCTTGGATAACATCACATAAAGTCGTTTTGACATCCGTATGTGTCTTGCAAAAAGCCCCAAAGTCTTTTACCGAAAGCAAATGACATGCTGCTTCGTTCATCAAGTGAAAGTCTAATCGTTCGTGCAATTGACATGAATAAAAACGCCTAAAAGGATCTTTTCGCAAATGCACATAATAGTGGTAGGTACGCCATTTCGCACTAAAACGAGCATGCATATTAGAATCAACAGGAACGATTTTCTCAATTGAAATATCTCTTGGCAATAATCTGTTGAGTCTAAATACGAACAATCCTGTGTCTATTTCGCCATCAAAATCAAAGTGGGCAACCATCAAACGAGCATGCACGCCACTATCGGTTCTGCCAGCTCCTACGATCACGATAGGTTGCCTCAAAATGGTAGAAAGTGCCTTTTGTAATTGTTCCTGAACCGAATCTGCATTGGGTTGTATCTGCCATCCATGATAAGCTAAGCCATCAAAGCTTAGATATACAAAATATCTCTGCATGCCGACTATGGATTCACGTCATGAGGTCTGAATTGACGATCTGCAACATGTTTCATGGCCTGACGATGAAACTTATTTTCTGCATTGATAATCTGAAAGACTTTGCTAGGGGGCAATATTTCCAAAAACTTGTTATGGTATATTTGTTGTAGCTCTTTAACCTTGATTTCATTACTATCAGCCTTCCTGATTACATCTTCACACATTTGTTCATTTCTAATGTCAACATGTCTAAAGCGTCTTTGATCGATTATATAGCCCAGTTGTTTCTTTCTCATCTCTCGATATAATGGGAAGAAAGTGGCCGCTTCCTTTGGTGTTAGCAACGCTTCAGTCGTAATAAACTGCTCAAGGGCGGCCTCAAACTTTTCAGGACTAAACATTCTGCCACCTGGATGTTGGGCCAACAATTCAACCGAATTACCTAAAAAAATAGCAATAAATGCTATCTTAATTAACTTTACCATATCTTATATGCCATTAATTATCCGAAACGATTTCATAAATATCTTCATTATCCATCATTGACAGAAACGTAAATTGGTCTACGCTCACTTCACTGGAAGATTCATTTGGCATCTTTTGGGAAGATGATATCGCGTCTGTATTTTGATGGTTTCTATAGTCAAAATAAACAAATGTTGACAAAAGCAAGACTAAAACACTCGCAGCCACCATCAGTGCTGGCCGTACTGAGGACCATACATTGCGATGTACCTTTACAGTTCCTGTCTGTTTGTCTGGCAATTGATTCATCATTTGGTCTGCGAACTTTTCAAAATATCCATCTGGAACCTTGAAAGGATTCTCCTGACCAAATCGTTCTTTTATATAAAGTTCATCACGTACCATATCTATACTTTTATTTTTAGACGTAAAAAAGTTTAAAAGGTTTAGTCTTTTTTCTTAAAATATTCAGTAATCTTCAAAACAGCTAAATGATAACTGGCTTTCAATGCACCTTCACTTGTATTGAGTAGTTTGCTCATTTCAGAATATTTCATTTCATCAAAATACCTTAGGTTAAAAACGATTCGCTGTACCTCTGGCAACTTTGAAATGGCTTCTTGAAGAACCGCTTGCGTTTCATCGCCATCAAAATATTCATCAGCCAATAACTGGTTGGCCACATTGTTATGATCCTCTCCCAGAAAAGACATCCTACTATTTCGGCTTCGTAAAAAATCAAGTGATTCATTGATCGCTATTCTATATACCCAAGTCGAGATTTTAGACTTATTTTTAAAGTCATCTAAATTATTCCATGCTTTCAAAAAAGTGTTTTGCAACACGTCATTTGCATCATCATGATCCATGACTATACGACGTATGACCCAATATAGCTGTTCGCTAGATTGTTGGACGAGCTTCGAGAATGCCTGACGCCGAGTCTTTGGATTCTCTAGTTGCTGAAGAAGGGATGTATCATCTTTTCGTCCTGCCATATATTACTTCATATAGTTCTGTAAATATTGATAAATCACACGGTCGTAACCATAAACGTCTCCATATTCTTTCATTACATTATTTTCATCTGGATAGATCGTGTAATAGAGAATAAACAAGGGAACTGCCGGCTGAACATTTACAGAACTGATCAATTTTTCCCTATTCAACGTATCTTTCGAAACGGTTGGTTCTGAAGATTTTTCAAAAACACTTTTCGATTGAACGTCGGCCGTCATGGAATATTGTATCTTATTACTCAGCTTTTTATCTTGATCGGATAACAAAAAGACCGCAAAATCAAATGGTTTTTCTAGCCTTACACAACCATGAGAAACATCTCTGTTCGATTGTTCAAAGTTAGCTCGAGAAGAAGTATCGTGAAGATAGATCGCTAAATCATTGTTAAATCGAAAAACGATTCTCCCTAAAGCATTTCCTTCTCCACCTTCCTGGATGACAAAATAGTCGCCACTTTCCAGCATTGATCTGGTTACTTGTTTGACATCCACCCGCTTTCCGGAAATCCGATGCCGAATAAAATATCGATGACTGTCAAAATAAGTTTCGTCTTGAGCATGCTTTGAAATACTTTTAACAATGATACTCTTTGGAATAATCCATTGAGGATTGATATCCATTCGCTTAATTTGGCTGATCATCAAAGGTGTTTTCGTATCAAACGAGCCAATACTGATGCGCATAGAAAGGATTTTCTTTCCATCTTTGGCCATCAAATGTTGGGATGGCACATTGACCAAAACATATTTGTCATGCCGCTGAGGTTCATCCTTCAACCGCCATCTGGCCCTTTCCATATTGCAAAGAAGCTTTACTCTCTGATTTCTGGTAACGGCACTAGGCAGTCTTTTAGAAAATTCTCTGTATAATTCGTTATTGGGTTCTATGGCTGTCAGGTAATTGGAAAGGTTATGATGTCTAACCTCATTGATGGCATTGACCCAAAATTTCTTGTTCGGACGGTCCATGGCTACTTCAAAAAGTTTGTAGTAGCTTACTTGAAGAGAATCTTTATTCTTGATATCCAAGTGGTTGAACATTCCGTATGGATTGGTAAATCCATAACGTTGACCCACAACATATCTCAGATATGCTTTTGTTAAATGATATTCCAAGCTGGCAAGAACCATATTGATGTTATGATTTCCATCATCGAAATTTAAGGAACGAAACCGTATTAAATCATCTGAGATACGATTCACACAAAACTTATCATCAGAAAACCCTATGTTCTTTACAGTTTTCAAATAAGTCAGTAAGGTATCTGCCCGCTCATCAACACCTAACCGGTCAATCCACAAGAACGCATTCTTGCT
>Ga0172378_10003409_pt1 | contig 14950 bp, 24 predicted proteins | sample GrowelOW332metaG_FD_119755 | JGI IMG/M metagenome (GOLD analysis project Ga0172378, IMG submission 119755) | Groundwater microbial communities from an aquifer near a municipal landfill in Southern Ontario, Canada - Pumphouse #3_1 metaG | ecosystem: Environmental > Aquatic > Deep subsurface >... | reverse complement strand
GCCTCGTCTTTCCTAAGCACATAAGGCTCTATCGTCACCTCGAATGGGAAATTATGCTTCCCATAATACTCAAGATGTAAATATCTCAGTATCATCCTTTTTGCGTTCTTCGCCTCGTCGATCCAGTTGGTAATGAACCATACATGTCCGTCGTTTCCCGATTTTTTGACATACGTCTTAACGGCATAGACGGTTTTCCCTTCCAGCCATTCGACGCCGTATCCGGAAAGCTGATGCTTGCCGAGATAGCCGTTAAGGTCGTCCAGCTCTTTTTCTATCTGCTCTTTTGTCAGCCGCATTTTTCTCCCTTTCCATCCCTTTCTTGATGTAGATCCTCGCGACGAGGCTTATGCTCTTCCCGCGCCTTATCCTCATGGACATCTTCTTTGGCATGATTATGTGGAGGACCTCCTGCGTCTCATCGACGAAACCGTTGTAGATTCCAGGCGCTATGCTCTTGGCTTTGACGTATTCGCTCATTTGGGTTTTCCTTCTCGATTCTTATCTTGGCCTCTCTCTCGGCCCATTCGTACATGCTCATCTCACATGCCTCCTTTCGCGGCGTTTATGGCTTTCAGATACGATCCGAGATCCTCGGCGTATGACCTGAGCCATCCTATGTCCCCCTTCGACTTCCCCGTCTCGATGTCCTGAATCGACTGCCTTGCGGTGGCGATTCTCGACTTTATCGAATCCTCGGCCTTCTTAATCGACATATCCCTCGACGACTCGATGCATATGACCATCTTCTTCGAGAATGTCAAATTGCCTACCTTATACGACCCGAATCCGGTTCTCTCAAGTTTCCCGATCACGGGGTTGTAGAATCCATCTACCACGACGTTCACATCATGACCGACGTATTTCCTGACGTTCATTCGCGAGGGCTCCTCAGTCGCACTTTATGCGCTTTATGTCGAATGCGTACGAATTTTCTATCCTGTGGAGGTATCTCTCGGGAGTCCTGGCGGCCGTTTCGCCCGTATGGTAATTCACGAAGTAGTAATAGTCTGGTTGCTCCTTTGTGGGCTCAATGACCGATTTGACCTCCCCCAACTCGAAATCGTCGTCGCCTTTCGCGTATATCACCAACTCACCTTTTATGAATTTGCTTGGCATTTTTCCTATCCTTTGTACCTTTCTATCGTCTCATATATGACTGTGTCGCCGTCGACCCTCTCGTAATCCGTGAATGTGGCCTTCCAGAAGTCCGACTCATCCACCCATCCTATGAATGCTTTGACCTGCGCGTCGGTCTTGCCGGCGCATCCTGAGACGACATGCTCAAGGTATGCGTCCCCATGCTGCCTGACCGACCTTCCCACTATCCTTGATTCCATGGCGATTCCATGATCTCCGATATGTCCACATGGATGTGGGGGGAGTCGGAATATGCCTTAATGGACATGATGTGCGAGACCTGGCTCTCGTTCTCCCAGACCGAGGCCTTCCTAAGGCCTCCCATGACGGTTTTGGTCATGCGGTCCAGGCTTGGCTTGCCGGAACGATGCGGCGATTTGCCCTTCGGCGTCGGGAGATACACGAATATCGTCACGCACACCCTGGACATGAACGGCTTTTTCGCCCCGTATATGTCGGAATAGGCCTTGGCCACAGAGTCTTCATATGAGGATTCGCCTGCGCTTTCCCTCGGGCTTATGAGCCTTCCTCTCCTGCCCTTCGTCGCGGAGCTTTTCCATTTCGGGAGGCCTTGGACGTCGAATGGGCGCCCATTGACAAGCTCCATGATCAGACCTGCCCCGCGGTCTTGCGGGCGGCCAGCTTCTCTTCGAATCTTTTGCTGAACTCTTTGGCATATTGCATCATCTTGTCCTGGTCTTCCTTATTCGGGACGCCTCTTGCCGTGGACAGTATGATCTTGCCAATCTCGTCGTCGGCCATGAAGTACCCCAAAAGGCTTTCGCATGACGCCTGGGCGATCGTCTTGACTATCGACGAATCGTTCTTGAACGACTCGACGAATTGGAGCATCACATCCTCAAGCTCCTTGATGGTGATTTTGGTGTTTTCGTCTTTCATATGCCTCTCTCCTTTATTTCCTTTTTCAGTTCGGCGAGCCTCTTTCTGAGGGGCTTCGCCTGCGTGTAGTAATGCTTTCTCTCGCATGCCTCTATGCGGAGGGCGAGATTGTCCATCTCGGCCCTCTCCTCATATGTCGGCATATCATGACGCGGTGGCGGGCCTGAGCTCTGTGGCTGGCTCCGGATCCGGGTCGTTCTTGGCGTCTTCGTCGACGTCCGTCTCCCAATTCCCGCTCTTGATTATGTCCTGGCACTGACTCTGCCTGTCTTCAAGCTTGAGCCAGCAGGCCAATGCGTACAATTCCTCGGCGAATGGCTCGTCATCGTGCTTATTGAGGAAAGCGTCGGCGTGATGGGTGTCATTCTGATAGTGCAGTTTCTCGCTGATGCCATGTGAGACGCTGCCGTAATCCTCTTCCCACTCTATGTCGTGGTCTTCGCAGTATTTCTTGGCCAATTCGTCCGTCGAGCTCACGCTTTTCTTGTCGATGGCCTCAAGCCTCTTGTATTCATGCGTCGCCTGAATGGCATCTTTGGCGTATGAGTATCTCACAAGGCGTTGGCATGCCGAGAACAAACTCTCGGAGAACATCCTCTGCGTGTAGTCCTTTCTCCTCAATGGGAAATCGAAAGTCCAGCTGGAAAGCGATGCGTTGTCGCCGAGCGGCCTTCTTTCCTCGTCGCCATCCGATGGCTTGTACGTCCCGGAGAGGATCATCGTCACGGTGTCATACGATATGCTTATGTTGCAGAGCCTCGCACTTATAGAGAGGCCATTGTAGTGGAATACCTCCCATTTCTTGTCCCAATTCTTCCTGGCGAGGCAGCCTTTAGCTATCTCGTTCTTGCTGAGTTTCTCCATTTTCGTGGATAGTTTCGTTGAATAATCCATTGTCATTTTCCTTTCCATTCGTATCTGACCTCATCGGTCGCGAATCCGTCTTCGGTGTATTTTATCTTCCAATGCGTCATCTTCGGGCAGTTGCCCTTCGCCGCCATCATGGACGTCGCTATGTCGCTCGCCTTCATGGCGGTGTAGCATTTCCCAATCCTCGGCGACACGCAGAACCTCTTCTCCCACAGGATGACGTATAAGGTGGTTCCCGCGTCCTCGCACGTGGCGTAGAAAACCCCCTTGCCGATCGGGGTCTTATTGGCCCATCTCATCAATCTGGCGCTCTCGTTTTCCAATAGTTTCCCTCTCTTTCACGGCAAAATGATACCATCATAAAACGCATAAGTCAATATAGCGCTTACCGATTGGAATCTACTTGGAAAAAAATCTTACGTTTATATTTTATATACGTATATATATTATAATTACGTATATAAAATATATATTGCGAAGTCGGACATTCTTGAAGAAAAACCAACTACTTATTTAGAAAGGGAAGCCAAACGTATAGAGAGAGGTTGGAAAAACAGCAAGAATGTCCGAGTTTCCGATTATATTTATTTCATAAATATTTCGTGTGGAAAAATTCCAAGTCAAAAAAGTTTTGCCCCTTTGCCTCGCGTGTGCTACCATATGAATAGATTATCGGCGATATCACCGAGCTTGACTCAAGGAAAGAGGAAAAACCGAGTATGACAACTGAGGAAGAGAAACTGAAGGCGCAGGAAGAGGCGCAGAAGACGGACCCCACGGGCCAACCGACGCCAGAGCAAGGCCAAGAGCCGGCTCCAGCACCAGCACCAGCACCGACGGAATCCCAAGATCCTACTCAGGGATCGGAGGTCGCCCCGGAAGAGAATCCCGCGGCGCCTGAGAACGTTCCACAGCAGCCAATCGCCAAAACGTTCACCCAGGACGAGGTGAACTCGATGATGGGCAAAACCAGGATCGAGGCGAGGGAGAAAGCCAAGCAGGAATGCCTTGAGGAGATCCGCTCCAAATACGGGATCGACGACGACAACCAGCTTGACGCGCTGGTCGGAAACGGCCAGAGATACGACGTCATCAACGATCAGTATGAGGCCGAGAAGGGAAGGATTGGAGAGCTTGAGTCCGAGAATGCGCTTCTGAGAAGCGGCATCCCGGAGAACAGGTTCAACGACGTCAAAGCCATACTCTCTTTCAACAAGCAGGACATAACGCCGGAGAACATAGCCAGCGCGATGGCCACGCATCCTGAATGGAAAAGCGAGAGTCTGACGGCTCCGGCGGCAGCGCCGGCCCAGCCACAGGCCACGCAGCCATCCGGGCAAAGCCAAGCCCCAAGCGTAGTCGCGAAGATGGGCGGCGAGCCAAACACTCAGCCGACGGCCTCAAGCGAAGACGAGAAGAAGCATGTCATGCAAGACATGTTCGGAAGATGAAAGGAAACCGAAATATGACACCAGAAGAAGCAAGCAAGGCCTTCGCCGACCTCAAAGCCCAAGGAACGTCCGACGAGGACCTGATAAACGCGCTCGGACAGATGTTCCAGGACGGCAAGATCACGAAAGACCAGTTAGGAGAGCTGCTCAATCAGATGGGATACGAGTTCACCGATGAGTTCAAAGGACTCAGCGACGAGGATTCCAAAGCCAATCTGTGGGAGAAGCCCGACGGAGGAGACGGCAATCCGGCTCCGGCTCCCGCCCCAGCGGAAGCCACGTCCGATCCAAACGCCGAGGCGCCTGAGGCTGAGAAGCCCGAAGACGACGGCAAAGGCGAGGACGACGAAGAAGAGAAGAAAAAAGCCATGGCCCTGTTCGGCCGCGACGAATAACAAGCGGCATCATCGCATTCGCGCCTGCCCATAATCGAAAGGAAAGAATATTATGGCAGACACAGTCAATACTATTGCTCTAATTACCAAATACGCGCCGGATGTCTACGACGACGTTTACAAGAAAGACGCAACCTCATCCATTCTGCGCAAGAACAGCGCCGACGTTCAGTTCACTGGCGCCAAAACGGTCAAGGTGGCAAAACGCCAGTTCGGCGGATTGCACCCATATCAGAGGAATAACGTAGGAGACGCTCGCGTAAACGGGCAGACCCCATACGGATACCAGTCCTCGGAGGCAGGCCTCACCTGGGAGGATCACACCCTTGAGATGGACCGCGCCGCATACTACCCAATCGAAGCATTCGACAACGAGGAATCCGGCGGGAAGCTGATCGGGACATCGATCTCATACGTCACGCAATACATCCTCGTCCCAGAGGTCGACGCGTATTGCTGGAGCAAGGTCTATTCCAAAGCCGGCAACGCCATCACAAGCGGAGGCGCGCTTCCTGAGGCTGGATACGATCCGCTCACCAAGCCATTCCACGCCCTGAACCTCGCATTCAAATGGGAGAATGACCACGAAGTCCCCGAGAATGACCAGATCATCCTCGCCTCAACCTCGTTCTATCTCGCTCTGCAGGAGAGCACCGAAGCCAACGTAAGGCGCCAGCTCGATATCACCGGGCAGAAACAAGACGTCAATTTCCAGGTCGCCCGCTATGCCGGACGTGAGATCATAGTCATCCCGCCAGATCGTTTCAAGACGGCCTATGACTTCAGCGGAGAGGGCTTCACCCCAGCCAGCGGAGCCACCAACATCGACTTCATCGTCATGCCGAAGACCGCCGCGACGCACATCGTCAAATTCGAGAAGACGCGTATCATAAGCGGAGACGCCGCGACCGCCATGACCAAACTCGACGGCTACGTCCTGCTTTGCAGGATATACCACGACGTCATCGTGTTCGACAACCGCAAGGTCGCCATATACGCAGTCAGCGGATTCTCCACCTCCACGTTGCTCGACAACTACAGCATTGCCATCAATGCCAAGGGAGTCGTAACCAACATCGGGCAGGGCAAAGGCGATCTCTACACCATCTTCGCTCTGAATCTCACGACAGCCTCTGTGGTGGTTGGGTCTGTCGTTCCGAACGACGACGTCTATGCCCACAACCTCACGGCTGGGACGAAAGTCGCCGACGAAGACAAGGTCTACATCATCCGTCCAGTGTTCAATACCACGACCAAGGTCACGGAACTCAAGGTCCTCGTTGTGCAAGCGATTGCCACGGCGAACCTCGGGACTACCGTCACTGGCACTATAGTGGCCTAGTAGATACCGAGACAAAACCAAAGCCCACCTTCGAAAAGGTGGGTTTTTGTTTTCCTCTTCATCCGTGCGTGGTAATATAAAGTCGATATATCGGAGGAAATCCAAAATGCCCGGAGACAAGATAAGCCAAACAAAGAAACGCTATGCCAGTAGTGTCCTCAAGAAGAAGGGGACGATAATCACGTCCACAGGAGGCGGGGAACCGATTCCCGAGGGCAAAAAATGGACCGATGAGGAAAGGGATCCCTCGCAGCCGAGGACGGACGACGGGAAGTTCGGCACCAAAGCCTCGGTTGGCCAGCAGCGCAAATACCCCGACCACGCATGGAGGGGGACATACGCCAAAGGCTCCGACATGGACAATGCCAAGAGCGAGGCCGAAAGAAAAAAGATATGGGAGGCGAACCACAAGCATGACTCGGATCAGGCCAAAGACCTGCGCCACAAACTCGTGCAGAAATTCGCCCAGAAGATAAAGGCAGGCTCCAAGGTGGCCGTCAACGGCTCAGTATTCGTCGTGGCCATAGACATGACCGCGGACGAGTTCATGGACATGCTGAGGAATTACATCGGAGACGAGAAGACGGGTCATTTCCAGGGGGATTCCGCCGTATATGCCAAGAGAGGCAGAAGGACGGCCGCCGAAAAGGAGGCTCTCGGGAAGTCGGCCGCGTCATACCATGGCGACGTCGAACTCGTCACAGGGAAGGGAGGAGGCGCCGAGATAGCCAACCTCAAGACCCCTTACATGAAGAGTGAGGTGGCGAACGCCGTCGAGAAATACAAGAAGGAGAAAAAGGCGGGCGCTCCAGTCAACGATTACTCTAAGAGCATAAAGAAAGCGAGCCTCGACAAAAACAGCGCCAAGTACAAGGCCAACCAATCCCACAACAACGGATTCGCCGCCAAGAAGGCCAGCGAGCAGCCGAATCCGACTCCGGCTCCTCAGCCAGCGCCTCAGTCCCAGCCAGCCCAGGCCACCCAGAACCCGGCCAAGAAGACATTCGACTACCATGAGGCCGAGAAAGACCCTGAGGGATTCTACAGCAGTAACAAGGAGTTCTTCGACAAGAAGGTGAAGGCCTTCAACGAGAAATACGGCAAGAACTGGGACGCCCAGCGCTACATAAAGGCCTGGGTCAACCAGAAGAAGAGTTCTAATGGATAAACATGGCCGAGAAAAAGAACCACTCAAATAACCCAGACGACCTCCAGCCATATGACGAGAACACGGGGAAATACTCCGACGATGGCGGATCCTCAGCAAAGGATCCGCTTTCGGCCGTTCCGTCGGATGCGGCGAAGCCATCCGGCTCCTCCGATCAGGGGCAGGGCTCTCTTGTTGAAAGCCTTGTGAGCAACGTCGCCTCCGACGATTCGGGCGACGGTTTCGACATAGACGAGGATTCCCTGGACCAATTCGACATCCAGGTGGACGAGAGCACGCTCGACGATTTCGACGACGGCCCGGATCTCTCCGGCGCCAAGGCCGACATATTCAATGCGTCGGGCGTTGAATATGGCCTCAGCAAAGACAAACTGAATGAGGCGTCAGACGCCGAGATAGACGAACTTCAAAAAGCCATACAGGGAAACGCCGACCTGCAAAGCAAGCAATCCGAGATAATGGATATGCGGTCCGAACTGGACAAATACGACCTGGAAAGCGCCTTGAGCGGAGTGTGGCATTTAGTCACGGTGAAACCTTCCGATCTCCTCGACGACAATAAGCCATACAAATCGACCATCGATTTCAAATACGAGTTTTTCAAATCGGACACCAAGAACCCGGAAGACTCAGCCGCGAAGATAAAGAAACTGGACGAATTGGTGAAGGATTCGGAGGCATATGGGAATGCGCTGGCGAAACTAGAGGGCAAGAAGAGCGAGATAGACGGTCTTAAGAAAGCCAACGACGCCGTAATAGCCAAATTCCTCGACCAGAATTCCACGTATTCCAAAAACAGGAAAGACAATGCCGTATCGGTAGGATTCAAAAACTCTAAATTTGCCTCATCGGAGCAGGCTTTCGGCTCTATCGCGAAGAAGCAATGGCTGTCGATGAGCAATGCCGAGCGTCAGAGGCTTGTGGATTTCACCGGCTCATACAGCTCGATCCAAGAGCCTCTCTATGGTTCCCATTACGTCGGAAGCAACACGCCCAGCGAGGGATGGAAGAAAGCGATCATGACGATGGATTCGGCTCTCGACAAGTGCAAATACGATTTCGATTGCTGGGTTCAGCGCGGGATGGACGGGCTGGATGTGAATGGGCAGGATCTCATCGGGATGATAGCGAAAGCCAAAGGGAATTACGGCAAGTTGATAGGGAGAACCTTCAGAAACAAGGCCTTCATGTCATGCGGATCGGCCATGAAAACGGGATTCATCGGCAAAGTGCTTACGCTCAACATATACTGCCCTAAGGGAACCCACATGCATTTCATAAAGGAGCACAGCAACTATACGGGGGAGAACGAGACCATAATAGCCAGAGGATACGAATTGAAGATAAGGAAGATAACCGAGTATGGCGGAAGCTATTTCGTGGATGTTGACATAATGCTCAATTCGGACAACAATATGCTCAAGGCGCAGGACTTTGAGGAGGGAGCGAAATATGCCGGATAGCAAAAACGACGTCAGACTCGACACATGCGACGAGAGAACCATCCCATGCAAGAACTGCAAATGGGGTAATTACCTCACTCAATATTATTCGAAATCGTGTGCGAAATATGCCGACAAGCCATATGAGGTCTACTACAGGTCGTTCAAATGCAAGAAATTCGAGCCTATTGACAAGTAATATTATTATGGTATAATCTCCTATGAAAGCGGGGTAATTGACATGATATTGTTAGGAGCGGCCATAGGAGATATTTCAGGGTCCACATACGAATTCGACGGGAAGGAGAAGCCAAGCAAAGACAAGGCCGTCTTATTCCCGGAAGGCAGCGTTTTCACCGACGACACCGTGATGACGTGCGCCATAGCCGACACGCTTAAAAGCGGATGCAGGGAAGGATGTTTCCAGTATCTTAGAAAATGGATGGAGAACTATCCGAAAGCCGGATACGGGTCGTCTTTTGAGGGGCTTGTCCTATATGGCATGAGCCCAAGGTTCGAATCATACGGGAACGGGGCGGCGATGAGGATATCCCCGATCGCCTATTTCGCGAAGGATGAGAGCGACTGCATAGAGTTGTCGCACTCAATGACAAGATGCTCGCATCCGCATCCTGAGGGAATGAAAGGAGCGGAAACCGTCGCCGTCGTCATATACAGGGCCTTGCATGGGTGCTCAAAGAAGGAGCTCCACGAATACGCTTCGTCTAAATACGATTTCGAGAGCCTGAGTTATGAGGAAATGAGGAAATTCCATGGCCATGGCGAGGAAAGCTGCCAGATAACGGTGCCTCAGGCCCTTTGGTGCTTCTTCCACAGCGAATCGTTCGAGGACTGCCTTAGGACGGCCATATCAATAGGATGGGACTGCGACACGCTCGCCGCCATAGCCTGCTCAATAGCCGAGGCTTATTACGACGACATACCGCAAGGCATAATCCATGAGGCCGAAAAGAGGCTTCCATTTGACATCATAGAGGCATTGACAATAAAATAAGGGGTATGGAAGAGAAACACAACCACTCATTCAATCCGCCTCAGACTCAGCCAATAAACAAGGACGGGACATACGCCGAGAAGAACGGCGGAGAGCCGTCCTCGGAAGGCCAAGCGCCAGAATTTGGCTCAGACCAGGGAGACGGGTTCGATATAGACGAAAGCTCTCTTGACGATTTCGATGTGGATGAGGGCAATCTCGAAAAATTCGATTCCAAGGAGAAGAATTATCTCAGCATAGATTCGGATGTGGCTTTGTCAGAATCTAAGAAAGAGCAGGGCGAATTGGTCGAAAGAGGGTTCCAATTCGGCCATACATTCGGATATTTCAAGGATCCGAGGATGAAACTGGCCTGCCTTGACGCGCTGAAGCAGGCAAATGACGACTATCCGATAGGCAACAGCGTAGGAGCCGTGAAAATGATAACTAGGTCGGCGTTCAATTATCTTGGTCAGACCCAAGCCGGGGTATACACAAACGATCCGTCGAGGATATGGGTCCAAAGCATCTCCATATCGAATTTTCAGAACATCGGCCCCGCAGGAATGGATGCGCATAGTTTCATAAACATAATCAAGGAAAACGTCGCCGTAGGTTTCATGGACGATTCCGGATCGGACGACAAGACCATGAGATATGTCATGACGCACGAATATGGGCATGTCGTGGAGTGGTCTCTGCTCAACAAGATGGTCCAAAAAGGAGCATTGCCCGACAATTCGAAACCAAAGATCAACGCCATATCCGTGAGAAAAGGAATCATCGAGAAAGCGATGAAGATGTTTCCGGGATCCTTTGAGGGCGAATTGCTGAATGACACGTCCCAATACGGCCATAAGGACGCATGCGAGTGGTTCGCCGAGACATTCGCCTCTATGTACAATGAGAAGCCGAGGAAAGTCGCGCTTGCGATGAGAGAATATCTAAAGGAGAATTTCTGATTATGGTAAAACAGCCTTATTTCATGACTAACAAAGCGTGGTATGAGTATGTGGATGACGTCAATTCGGACGTCAACACCGTTTTGACCGAAGAGGGAAAGAAACTTCCCGCCGTGGTCGACAGCTATAACGATTATCTAAAAGAAGATGGCGTCAATGCCCTGAATCGCGTAAGCCCTCGGAACATAAAAAGGATGTGAGCTGGGAAAAGCGCATCAGGTAAGCGATAATCATTGCTTGCTTGCTTTTTTAGTCCTAGAATGGTTTTATGGCAGAGAAAAAAGAATTCAAATCAGAGCAGGAAGCGATCCAATTCCTGATCGATGACGAGCAAGAGGCGATTGAGGGATACGAAGACGTAATAGGCTTTTTGACCAACGATTCGCATGACATGGGGAACTGCGACGAAGTTATCCTCACGCTGAGAAAGATCTCATCGGAGGAAAACGGGCACAAAGCGCTTCTTGAAGACATGAAGAAGAAATGCGGATTAGGCGGGAATGAAGAGAGGAAAAAGGCCATGAGCCTTTTCGACGCGGAGGGAAAATAATGCCATTTCTAAAAAACAAGGATTTCAAGGCCATAATCAGCGCCCAGAAAGGCGGGAACCCGAAAGCCATAGCGATAATCCAGGCGTATCTCAAGGGAGGGACACAGGACGACCTCGACAGGATGGTGCATGATTTCTACAACCCAGACCCGCTCGTAGATGCAGCAAAACAGGAGCAGGATCCGATAAACAAGCAAGCCGTCAAAGCTGTGGAAGAGACCGAGAACCCGCAGAAGGACGAAGAGCCATCCGTCGATGAGACGCCAGATCCTGAGGCCGCGCCTGATATATCGAGCGAACTCGATTCGGATCTCGACGGGCTGATAGACGAAGACAACATAAAAGATATGTCGTTCGAGGATTTCATAGCCGCGAAGGGCAAAGACGCCAACAGGCTTTCCAAATCGGCAGATCATTTCAAGATGTACGACCCAAAGGGGCGCGAGGCCTATCTATCCAAGAAAGAGGGAGAGTATTCCGAAGGCATGAATCCGAGAAGGCATGACATCGACCGCTCGTTCAGGGATATGGACGGCGCTCTTGGGGCATATTCCAAATGCATCGGAGAATGCCCTGACGACGAGATGAAACTAGACTCGACATCGACGGATGACGTATACAAAGACATATCGGATTTCTCAAAATCCAGCCATGCGTTCGGACGTTCATGGGACGAGGAGGACATGGGTGAGATAAAGGAGAAACTCATTGAGTTGGTCGGAAAATACGGCAAATCCAACGTCGCAGCCGCCCTCAATGTGATAAAAGGCGACAATTCGGCCTATCATGACAAGAGGATCGGGCAGATCGACGATGCGATAAAGCATTACAACAAGCAATTGGAGGGACTTCTCAAATGAGCGAAGACAGCGGGACCCCAGCGCCAGGCGCGCCAAGCGGCAACCCGGCGGCTGACATAATGAAAGGCGTAGGGCAGGGATTGGCCAACACCATAGCTCCGAGGACCACGCATATATACAAGTCTCTGAAGAAAAGATTCTCGGGAGCCAGGAAGACCGAGAAGAAGAAAGCTTCGGAATTGTTTGGAATGGAAATCAAATAGTTGTAATATGATTGCGTGCAGGAGCCATGCTCTTGCCGCTTGGAGAGCGAGAGCGATGCCTCGCTCTTTTTGTTTCCATTTGGCCTCGCACGATAATATAATGGTCTCATGGCAAAGGTAATATACACTAACGTCGCGATAAGAGAGGGCACCGTCCTGCCAAAAGGGGACGGAAGCGTCCTATGCTACAGCAAAGAGGGAGGCTACTATTATTCAGTCAGCCTCAAAGACATACTCACGGCATATGACGAAAAAGACAAGGCCCGAGACAAAAAAGTCGAGGATTGCATTTCCGAAATGAAAAAGCAGATGTCGGAGATGACCGAGAAATACAACGAGATGGTCAAGACTATGAAAGAAACGATGAGCAGCATGATTTCGATGGTGGAATCTTCTTCCACCTCAAAATAAAACGGAGGAAGCAAAATGCTAAATAAAGCAATGTTGGCGATGGCGTCGATGGTGGCGGTATGCGGGATAGGATTCTCGGCGATATCGTCCGGGTCGGAATATGGGGTTGAGGCGGAAGGCGAATCTTCCAGCGTCACGGAATCTTCAAGCGCATCCGAATCCAGCGTTCCAGAATCATCCAGCGCGTCGGAGGCCGAATACACGGCCACGATATCGTATTCGGTATGTTACATAGACGATGACGGAAAGACGATAGCCGACGAAGGATTCACACACGGAGACATGACATTCTCGATAGACGGAGGCTCTGCCGGGGACGAGGTGATAGCGATAGTCCAGGGTAATCCCGAGATGGAGGTCGAAGGAAACAATATATCCCTTTATAGATATCTCATAAAGGATTTCACGGTAAACGGATCGTCCATATCCCCATCCGACTCCTCGAAGGGAGAATACGATTTTGCTCTCGTCGATGGGGCGAATGTGGTTTTAGCCACATTCAGCGGAAAATCGAAGATATCAGTCATAGACCTGGCGTCGCTTAACTGGGAATCCCTTCTCACAGTGGATAACCTCCTCAAACTTATAACCGTCGTCGTCCTTCTCATAATATCTAGCGGATTCTTCTTCACGCTCATAAAGAGCAAGAAGATAACGGCAACCACCGCCTCCGAGTTCTCGAAGAGCGGCGTCGAGGCCATGCAGGCAGTCGCAAAATCCGTGGTGTCCGGCTTCATGCAGAACACGGTCGCCCCGATAATCGAGAAGCAATCAGAGCAGACCAAGGAAGCGGCTGAATCGACTGAGGCTCTCATGAGGATAGCCTTGTATTCACTCAGCGGGTCGTCAGAGGACAAACTCGCCGCCATAAAGGAGCTTCAGAACTACAAAGGCACCGACCAGGACCTCGCGAACAAGATAACCGAGATAGTGAACGCCTCGATAAAGAAAACCGAGGAAGACAAAGCCGCCAAAGACAAGGCGATAAGCGACGCCAAGGATGCCGTATCGAATCTTTCAGGCGTCGACGAAAGCGAGGAAAGCGATTCTAAGTCCGATGGCTCGGGGTCGGATTACGGAAAGCTATGAGCCACTCATTCTACCCAAAGAAGAAATTCAGGATAGGCGGAGCCGGTCTCGGCGTAGCCATAACGACGATTGTTTTCGCCGTCATAGGCGGAACGTTCCTGATAATCGGCTATTACAGCACGATACTCAGTTGGATGCGCTCCGTCGGGATAACGCTCCTCATTTTGTCCGTGGTCCCGGTCAGCACGTTCGCGTTCTATAAGATAAAACAGAAACTGGAGGAATGAATGTGGAAAATGACGGGAATCTGAAGACAAAGCAGCAGAAGAAAGATCTTAGGGCCCTGGTAGACGGCAAAATGGACGACTACGGGGTCACCAGGAAGACCGTATATTCGGTCCTCGGGCTTTTGGGCTGCCTCTTCCTCGTCATAGTTCTATCTATAACTGGTGCTAATTTTGACCCGAATGTATTTCTTACTTGGAACTATTGGGTAATGCTCATAATCGATTATGCCATCGCTATCTTCTCGATGATAACAGGAAGGCAGATGGGCGATGACACGAACCGTAATAACCCCGAAAAACAGTATCGCCGTGAACTAAAAAATTATAGCATTCAATACAAAAGGCTCGAAGATGGCAAGATAGAAGCCCACTTCCCTGCCTGGCTTGATGTTTATAAGGACAAAAAACTTGTTAATAAGATACATGAGATACTAAAAGATTGGCACATATTCCAATTTGAGGTTCTTGACCTTGACCTTAGTGAATTAAAAAATCTTAAAAATCCTTACAAAAAAGAATGGGAAGGCACTCTTTATTATGAAAAATATCTTCATGAAGAGCTTGACCCTAAAACACACGAGAAAAATAAGGTATCATGCACATATTTTAAGTCTATGTCTAATGACCAAATCGAGGTAATAAGAGCCATATTAGAGGGCAAAGTTACTGTATCCGAGGTTTCATCGTCATACTTCCTCAACGCTCTTAAAGGAATGTCGGCTGATGAATGGGAACGCGCCTCCAAGGCTGAGAAGAAAAAAGGGTGGTTCGTTTCATCGGGCTATATTTATAGGCTTGTTTGTATGTTAGCCCTAAGCATTGTTCTTAATGGTATCGTTCCTTCTCCTTATGGAAGTAGCGCTTCTACTATTTGGCTTAATATTGCTCGTAGGGTATTTGTCATGGTTATGTCAACCACATGGGGCATATACCTCGGCATGAAGGT
>Ga0172378_10003408_pt1 | contig 14951 bp, 10 predicted proteins | sample GrowelOW332metaG_FD_119755 | JGI IMG/M metagenome (GOLD analysis project Ga0172378, IMG submission 119755) | Groundwater microbial communities from an aquifer near a municipal landfill in Southern Ontario, Canada - Pumphouse #3_1 metaG | ecosystem: Environmental > Aquatic > Deep subsurface >... | reverse complement strand
TCTGTCCTGCTGAGCCATTAAAGGCAAGTTGAATGGTATTATCCGGCAACCCTTTAAGCCCGTATTTACGGGTAATTTCATAGCCTAAGATAGTGCCAACTACACGGTCTGTGTTTTTGATAGGTAAGGTAACGCTGACAGGGGTTTTGTTTTCTAAAGAATTTTTGCAAATTGCCAAAAGTTCTCTAGCATCCAAAGATTTTTCTAAATTGTGATTTTGTTTTTGTGTACAATAATTTTCTGTATTAGGACCTACGTCAGGTTTATAGAGTAAAGGTGATAAGTCAAGATTTTTGTCTTTCCAGTTACGGTCTTTTTTAACAATTAAGACTTCAGTGCGGCCAATCATTTCGTTAATAGTCTTAAAGCCAAGCATAGCCATATATTCTCGAACTTCTTGGGCAATAAACCGCATGAAATTAATAACATATTCCGGTTTGCCCTTAAAATTTTTGCGTAGAGCAGGGTCTTGGGTAGCAACTCCTGTAGGGCAGGTATTAAGATTGCATACTCGCATCATAACACAGCCTAAAGTAATCAAGGGGCCTGTGGCAAAACCATATTCTTCGGCGCCTAGAAGGGCTGCCATAATAACATCTCTACCCGTAAGTAATTTGCCGTCGGTTTCCAAGACAACTCTATTACGTAGGTTGTTTAAAAGTAAAGTTTGGTGTGCTTCTACCAAGCCTAGTTCCCAAGGCAGGCCGGCGTTATTAATGCTGGTACGGGCGGCAGCACCTGTGCCACCATCGTAGCCGCTAATAAGAACGACGTCCGCACAGGCCTTAACAACGCCTGCAGCGATAGTCCCAACTCCGACCTCAGACACTAATTTAACAGTAATTCTGGCTAGTGGATTTGCATTTTTTAAATCATGAATCAGCTCGGCCAAATCTTCAATAGAATAGATATCGTGATGAGGCGGGGGAGAAATCAGGCCTATGCCGGCAGTAGTTCCGCGGCATTCAGCAATCCAGGGATAAACTTTGGCTCCGGGCAGATAACCGCCTTCGCCCGGTTTTGCTCCTTGTGCTATTTTAATTTGAATTTCGTCAGCATTAACTAAATAGTGGCTGGTAACACCGAAACGGCCGGAGGCTACCTGTTTAATGGCGCTACGCTTACTATATCCGTTGGCCATAGGTTTAAAGCGGGAAGGGTCTTCGCCGCCTTCGCCACTATTGCTCTTGCCGCCAATATGATTCATAGCCAGTGCTAAACATTCATGAGCTTCTTGACTAATAGAACCATAGCTCATGGCTCCGGTTTTAAATCTGTGACAGATGCAATCAATGGACTCAACTTCTTCAATAGGAATTGGAAGCCTTTGAGGGGAGAAGGAAAGAAGGCTGCGTAGATTGTGGGAGGCATGTTCGCTGTTGTTTAGTTCTTTGCTGAATTCTTTAAATAATTGATAATTGTTTTCTCGGCAGGCATGTTGCAAGGTGAAAATAGTTTTGGGATTGAAAAGGTGAATTTCACCTTCATCTCGGCATTGATAAACAGAGCCGGAATTATAGGCACAACTGCCTAAAGCTTCTTCTGTAAAAGCCGGTGTATGTCTCATTTTTACTTCTTTAGATATTTCTGCAAGCCCAATTCCACCAATGCGAGAAGGAGTACCGGTAAAATATTCATCAATAACTGCGTTGCTAATACCAATTGCTTCAAAAATTTGTGCCCCTCGATAACTTTGCACGGTAGAAATACCCATTTTAGAAAGAACTTTAGCTATACCATGAGTACAAGCAGTTAAATAATTTTCCGAGGCCGTAGCAAAGTCAATATCTTTAATCATGCCGTTAGTACACATATCGTCGACGGTTTCAAAAGCTAGGTAGGGATTGATACCGCTTGCACCATAGCCTAAAAGTAAGGCGAAATGATGTACTTCCCGGGGTTCTGCTGTTTCTAGAATTATGCTGGCTTTCAAACGTGTGCCATTGCGAATAAGGTGATGATGCAGACAAGCGCACGCAAGCACGGAAGGAATGGGCGCCATGTCTTTATCTACGCCTCTGTCAGATAAAATTAAAATACATTTACCTTCGGCGATTAGGGCGTCAGCATCTTTGCATAAGGAATCCAATGCTTTTTTTAGCCCGCTGCCGTCACCTATTACAGGAAAGAGTATAGGCAAAATTGCCGATTGAAAATTGGGTTTATCAATGTTTTTTAGTTTTGCTAATTCTATGTTGCTAAGAATAGGAGATTCTGCCGAAATTTGTCTGCAGCTATCAGGTTTTGGGTCAATAAGATTTTTTTCAGGGCCTATGGCGCTGGTTGTGTCGGTAAATACTTCTTCTCTGATAACGTCAATAGGTGGGTTGGTAACTTGCGCAAATAGTTGTTTAAAATAATTAAAAAGCAGCTGCGGTTTAGTAGAAAGAACTGCTAGGGGTGTATCATTACCCATGGAGCCGATAGGGTCAACGCCACTGGTGGCCATAGGTTTTAAAAATTTATTTAGTTCTTCCAAGGTATATCCAAAGGCCATTTGCCGACGCATTAACGTTTCATGATCAGGCTTGGGCAAGGTGGCATCGAGTTTAATATCTTTTAATTTAATAAGATTTTCTTCTAACCATTTACCATAGGGGTGCTCTTTGGCAACTTTGTTTTTAATTTCGTCGTTACTTATAATGCGGCCTTCAATTGTATCTATAACCAGCATACGACCCGGGCGTAAACGATCCTTTTTCACAATAGTTAAAGGGTCAAGGCTTACCACGCCAACCTCTGAGGCCAAAACAATGGTATCATCATTAGTAATGTAGTAGCGAGAAGGTCGAAGACCATTTCTATCTAAGGCTGCACAAATAGTGCGACCATCGGTAAAGGCCATGGCTGCTGGACCATCCCAGGCTTCTATAAGAGAATTGTGATATTCAAAGAAGGCTTTTAAATCTGGATTTGTATGTGGGTTTTTACTCCAGGGTTCAGGAATCATCATCATGGCAGCATGGGGCAGACTTCGTCCGCTCATAACCAGAAATTCCAAGCAGTTATCAAACATGCCGGAATCGCTTCCTGTTTCATCAATAATGGGCATAACTTTTTTGATGTCTTTTCCCCAAAGACTGTTGCCACACATTGTTTGACGGGAACGCATCCAATTAATATTACCTCGTAAAGTATTAATTTCACCATTGTGCATTAGGTAGCGATAAGGATGGGCTCTTTCCCAGCTGGGAAAAGTATTAGTACTAAAGCGCGAATGAACAAGAGCTAGGGCTGTTTCTATAGCTTCATCCTGCAAATCCGAATAAAAACTAGTTAATTGGGAGGTTGTTAACATACCTTTGTAAACAATTGTACGTGAAGACAAACTGGAGATATAAAAATATTTGCCGCCGCGTAGGTTGCCGTAGCGAATTTTATTTTCTGCTTCTCTGCGTATAATGTAGAGTTTGCGTTCAAAGGCATTTTCGTCAATACTTAAACGTTCTAAAACTTGTGAACTTGCTTTAATAAATACTTGAGATATTTCCGGTTGGCTTTTACGAGAATTATCCCCTAAAATTTCCGGATTCACCGGGACATTACGCCAGCCAATAATTTCTTGACCATTTTCCTTTACGATGTTTTCAAAGTGGCGCTGAGTGTTTTCTCTTTCTACTGTGTCAGGCGGTAAAAACATAAAACCTACGGCATAGTGTCCCTCAGCTGGTAATAGCAAATTGTTTTTAAGACATTCTTTAATAAAAAAATTGTGGGGAATTTGAAACAAGATACCGGCACCATCACCGGAATTGCTGTCTGCTCCCTGACCACCACGATGATCCATATTACGCAATACCACTAGAGCTTGCTGTAATATTTTGTTAGATTTCCTACCTTTGATATTTGCTACGACGCCTAAACCACAGGCATCATGCTCAAACCAAGGATCATACAACCCCTGTTTAGGTGGCAATTTAGAAAAAGTCATAATTATACCCTCCTCAAAAAAAAGATTACAAAATCATTATATTTCTGCAGAATAAATAAGTCAAATTGTATACAATATTTTTTTTTGTACACGGGATATTTTTTGCAATAAGAATTTATTATTTTTTAAAATTATGGTATACTAAAAGCCTGAAGATTAAAACATAATTTAAGGAGTTGTCGCAGATATGAATGCAAAAGCAGAAAAATGGTCGGCCTTTTTAAAAGAGAATAAGATTGAATGTTTCGGAATGCAAGAAGTGGAAAATGAGATTCATACGGTAGTTTTCAGAGCTTTTTTGGAAGTTAAAGGACAAAAATTACCTTCTATGTTGGTATTAGATGATAGCATTTATTCTATGTTTCAAGTTCGTGTAGCAGAAAAGGTTGTTACTGACGCTAATAGGGTGGCAGTTGAGGGCATTTTGAATAATTATAATATGAAATTTAAGGTTTTCAAATATTATGTAGGCGAGGGCGGAGACATTTGTTTAGACAGTTGTTTGCCAAGTACTGCCGATAGCTTTGATTGTAGCGTTATTCATGCGGTAATAGATGTTGTTTTAAAACATCTTACTGACGAATATCCCAAGTTAATGAAAGAAATTTGGGGGAATTAATACATAAAATACAAGGCCCCTGATATGGGGCCTTATTTTTATGTTATAATAAGCACATGAGTAAAGGTGCCTGGCTCTTTATAGCACAAAGGCATACTAAATTTTTGGAGGTAAAATGAAACACAAATTTTTTGGCCTAACAACATCTCAGGTGCAAGAATCCCTAAAGAAAAATGGTGACAATAGTTTAACTCAGCCGCCTAAAGAAACTTTCTTGCATAAACTTTGGCTGAATTTTAAAGACCCGATTATTAAAATTTTAATTTTTGCCTTGCTTATCAATGTGTTTTTTGTTTATACCGGTCATGGCGACTGGATTGAGACGGCAGGTATTTTTTTAGCAATTATTTTAGCTACTTTTGTTAGTACGTATTCAGAATATAGTAATGAGTCTGCGTTCAAAAAATTACAAGAAGAAGCAAGTCTTATTAGCTGCAAGGTTTGGAGAGATGGAAGACCTCAAGAAATACATATTGATGATATTGTAGTTGGTGATGATATAATTCTGCAAGCCGGTGATAAAATTCCCGTAGATGGTATTTTGTTGGAGGGCGAAGTAAAACTAGACCAGGCTGCTTTGAACGGGGAAAGCGAAGAGGTTATTAAGCAGGTAGCGGCTGAAGATTTTGTCTGGGGCGAGGGCAATATAGATTTTTCGGATGTTAATAAACTTTTCCGAGGTTCTGTTGTGGTAGAAGGCCAAGCAATTATGCGCGCTTGTGCTATAGGAGATTATTCTATATATGGAAAGCTTACACAGGAATTAAAAGATAATGAGCGTGATAGCCCCCTAAAAGTGAAGCTTAGTAAACTGGCCGGTAAAATCAGTGTAGTAGGGTATACTGTTGGTATCCTTATAGTTTTAGCAGTAATGGCAAACAATATTTTTAATGCACCAAGTGTTGCAAGTTATTTTTCTGATATTCCCGGTTTGGTGCAGGACTTAGTACAGGCAGCTATTTTGGGTATTATCATCATAGTTATGGCAGTGCCGGAAGGTTTGCCTCTTATGATTGCCATAGTTTCTTCGCTTAACATGAGAAAAATGCTCAAGGATAATGTTTTAGTACGTAAATTGGCAGGAATTGAGACGGCAGGAAGTTTAAACCTTTTGTACACAGATAAGACCGGTACCATTACCAAAGGGAAGTTAGAAGTAGTGAAATTTTTAATAGGTGATGGAACAATTTTCACATCTTTTAACAGCTTACCGGATAAAATAAAAAAAATGACCTTTGCTAATTGCTTGCTTAATACCTCAGCAGTGGTTTCCGAAGGCAAAGTAATTGGCGGCAACATGACAGAAGTTGCTTTGAGTAATTATTTGGGAGGTTACAATGTTGACCTTGAGTTAGAGAAGCTTAGATTTATTCCTTTCAATAGCACTAATAAATATTCTTGGGCTCATGTGAAGGGTAAGGAAGACTTTTGTTTAATCAAGGGTGCTCCGGAAAAATTAATTAACTATGCGGAAAAGTATTTGGATGCGCAAGGTGATTTGAATACGCTAACCGCTGAAAACAAAGCAGCTTTGGATGAAAAAATGGTTGCTTTCGCTAATGAGTCAATTAGAATGTTGGGACTTTTTAGCTATGAAGGCTCTATTGTTGGGGATATTTTGCCGGAGGAAGGGCTGGCTTTGATTGGAATAGCGTGTATACGCGATGACATACGCCCTGAAGCGGTGGCAGCAATCAAAGAGGTACAAAGTGCCGGAGTTCAGATTGTTATGATTACAGGGGACCGTAGAGAGACTGCTATGGCTATTGCGAAAGATGCCGGAATATACCGCAATGCTACTGATGTAGTATGGACTTCTGATGAACTGGCAATGCTTAGCGATGAGGAAATAAAAAATAGCATTCCTGATTTGCGTGTTGTGGCAAGGGCTTTACCTATGGATAAATCGCGTTTAGTGAGATTATCCCAAGAAATGGGTCTGGTAGTAGGAATGACCGGTGACGGTGTAAATGATTCACCGGCCCTAAAAAAAGCAGATGTAGGCTTTGCCATGGGCAGCGGTACTGAAGTAGCAAAAGAAGCCGGAGATATTGTTATTTTAGATGATAATTTTCTAAGCATTAAAAAGGCGATTTTGTATGGAAGAACAATGTATAATTCCATTTGTAAGTTTATTACCTTTCAATTAACTATTAATTTTTCTGCAGTGGCAATTAATCTTATCGCACCCTTTATTGGAATTGAAAAGCCCTTAACAATTACCCAAATACTATGGATTAATTTGATTATGGACACCATGGCGGCCATAGCTTTTGGCGGCGAACCTGCTTTGGAAAAATATTTAAGAGAAAAGCCTAAAAAGCGTGAAGCTCCTATTGTTAGCCGAAATATGGCAATAAGCATTCTTTTATCAGGTTGTTACATGACTTTTGTTGGTGTATTGTTTTTCAAGAGTTTTACAGTTGACCATTGGTTCCGGAGTGCTCCTGATCATATTTATACTTACACCGGGTTCTTTTGTGTGTATGTTTTTATGGCAGTGTTCAATGCCTTTAATGTGCGTGTAAATAGTATGAACTTATTAGAAAATCTTAATAAGAATAAAGGGTTTTTACAAATTATGGCCTTAATTGTCATAGTGCAGTTATTACTAACGGCTATTGGTGGCAGAGTTTTGCGCATGACTACGTTAACTAAGGTCGAGTGGCTTATAGTTTTGTCTATGTCTTTTAGTATAGTAATTGTAGATTTGCTACGGAAGTTTGTTTTTAGAAAGTTAGAAAAAGGCCGTAAAGGCGCGGTATAAAAAGTTTCCCCCAAAGTTAGATGAAAATCTAACTTTGGGGGATTTTTTCTTAAAGAAAATTTATATATTTAAAATTTTGCGGCGGTGTCGATATCAATTATAATCTCTAATACTCTATGCAGATTGGTTTTATTTACAGTTACATGCAAATTACGATAGTTGAAGGAATCACCTTTATGAGGTATTTCCCCTAAGGTTTCAACAACCCAGCCACTGATAGAATTATTTTCTAACTTGTATTCGTCTATGTCTAATTGCAAATATTTAAATAAATCATGCAAACTGGCGTTTTGTAAATTAGAATTGCAGGAAATGAGATATTTATCTTGTCCGATTTTATGAAAGGTAGAAATGATTTTATCATGTTCATCCCAAATTTCGCCCACTAGTTCTTCAACAATATCTTCAGTAGTTACTAAACCTCTGATAGCTCCATAACTATCGAGCACAATTGCCATTTCTACTTTTGTTTCTTGTAGAGTTTTCAAAACTAAAGAAATTTTGGTGGAGCTATGCACAAAGGCAATGTTTTTTACAATGCGTTCAAGACGAAAATTTTGGTTATTAATATAGTGGCTAAAGAAATCTTTGGCGTGAATAATGCCGATGACTTGATCCTCGTTTTCTTTATAAACCGGCAAGCGTGAAAAGCCATGGGAGGTAAAAGTTTCTAGAGCAACGGCATTGCCTTCGTTAATGTCTACACTAACTATATCCACGCGAGGGGTAAGGATTTCCTTTACGCGAATATCGCTAAACTCAATGGCGGATTTAATTAAATCGCTGTCTTGTTTATTAATAGCGCCTTCATTTTCAACTTCGTCTACCATGATCATAAGTTCGTCTTCAGTTATACCCCTATGTTCACCCGTTTTAAAAAATTTACGGAACTGCTTTTTCATAAGTTTGAAGATAATATTTAGGGGTGTAAATAATATAATGAGAAAATGTAAATAGGGGGCGCACCACATGGCGAAAGTTTCCGGCCTGTCTTTGGCAAAACTTTTAGGTAATATTTCGCCAAAGATTAAGACGATGATAGTCATTACAACGGTAGCAACTGCTAGTCCGGAAGAGCCAAAATAAATAGTGAATACTACGGTGGCAATTGAAGCGGCAGCAATATTTACAATATTATTACCAATAAGAATCGTAGAAAGAGCATTATCAAAATCGTCTATAAGTGCAAGTACTTTTTTTGCTTTTTTATTACCGGTTTTAGCGATATTTTTTAAGCGGACTTTACTACAGGAAGAAATAGCTGTTTCTGAGGAGGAAAAAAACGCAGATAAACATATTAAAAGAAACAAGGTAAAAGTTAATCCCGTTAGCGAGCCTGAAATTGCGTCCATAGTCAACACCTTTCTTATAAACTAATTTAATTATAGGTAAAATATGACGGAAGGTCAAATAAGTTAAAGAAATTTTTGAAATGTACAAATGGTGCCTAAGTCTTTCTGGAAAGGACTTTGGCGTATTTGGTATCTTTTAGGCTAGGGAAAAAAGTGTAAATGTACAAAATGCTAGACATGTATTTATCGAAAGCACAAAAAAGCAATATGTCCACGGAAGATGGCATAAATAGTCGCAAAATCAAGTATTCAGCAAAAGTTTTTTGGCTCAAAAACATTGAAAATGACCACTAGGTGTAATATAATTTTACCCATGACAAAAAGGTAGATTTTTATGACCAATTGTTGTCACATTTTATAAGGGGGAAAGATAGATGAAAAAAGGATTCTTGAAACTAGCGGCAGTAAGTATTATGACTGTGCTAACGGTGACTTGCTTAGCTGGTTGTGGAGGAAAAGCAGACAAAAATGCAATAAAGATTGGTCTGCTCAACGAAATGACCGGTGGCAATGCTACAATTGGTACGGCAGCCGCTAATGGCGCTAAGATGGCTATTAAAGAGATTAATGCCAAAGGCGGGGTATTGGGGAAACAATTAGTAGCCGTATCCGCTGATAATAAATCAGAACCGGCTGAAGCGGCCAATGCTATGACTAAACTTTTGACACAAGATAATGTTGTTGCTGTTACAGGAACATTTTCCAGCTCTAATGCTATTGCAGCGGCTAGTGTAGCAGAAGCTGCCAAAAAACCTTATTTGATTGCCGGCGCTACCAATCCTAAAGTTACGGTAGACCCTAAGACAAATACTGTTAAGAAATATATTTATCGTGTCTGTTTCATAGATCCTTTTCAAGGAACGGTGGCAGCAAATTTTGCTAGTAACAACTTAAATTGCAAAAAAGCAGCTATGTTAATTGACAATAGCAGTGATTATTCTAAAGGCTTGGGTGAATTTTTCCAAGCAGCTTTTATTAAAGCCGGCGGTAATGTAGTAGCAAATGAAGCATATTTACAAAAAGATGCTGATTTCAAGGCTACCTTGACTAAGATTAAGGCTCAAGAACCTGATGTCTTATTTGTTCCCGGTTACTACGAAGAAGTGGGAAAAATTGTTAAACAGGCTCGGGAAATGGGTCTTGATATGCCTATAGTAGGAGCTGATGGGTGGGATTCCCCTAAACTGGCGGACATTGCCGGAGTTAAGGCTTTAAATAATACCTTCTTTACCAACCACTATTCTGTAGATGATCCTTCTGAAGCAGGTCAAGCCTTTGTTTCTAACTATACGAAGGAATTTGGCCAAAAGCCGGAAGCGTTGGCAGTGCTTGGTTATGACGCCGTATATGTTTTAGCTGATGCTATTACACGTGCCGGCAGTACAGATGCAGATAAAATTATTGCTGCTTTGTCTGCAACCAAGGACTTTAAAGCAGTTAGTGGTGTAACTACTATTAACAAATATCATGATGCAGATAAAAATGCTGTTATAATTGAAATGAAAGATGGAAAACAGGTACTAAAGACTTCTATTAAACCCTGATTTTATTCTGAGGGTTTAAGGGAAAACGGTGTAAGAAATATCTAATAAAACTACTGTGTATATGTTTACACAGTAGTTTTATTATTTTTTAATTGTGATATAATGGCTATGGCTGTACTTAAAATACCTAGAAAGGCCATAAAATATTATGAATCAAACACGAGGTGAACTTTATGAAAATCAGTGATGCAACTAAAAATATGCTAAAAGATACCTTGCTTTTGCTTGAAGTTAGCGAAGAAAACTTTGCGGAAATAGCTGAAGGTGCTACAAATACGGATTATTTTATTGATAGTGTTTTAGATGATTTGCAGGAAAGAGGTTACGTTAGTTTTGTTAGGAGCAGTAAACAAGTAGAAAAATATCTAACTATGCATAAAGAGGAGAAAAGGTTGTTTTCCATAGATGTTGGCGGCGGGGCCTATTTTATGGGCAAGGTGGCGCCGGCAGCAGCTGATAAATTTGTAGAAAAATTGCGGGAATATTTTGCAGCTAGCGGAGATGATGAATACAAGGTTAACTTAATATGAGAATATTAATAGATGCTGACGGGTGTCCGGTTGTAGATGACGCCATAGCTATAGCAAAAGTTTTTGCCTTAGAGTGTTTAATATTATGTGATACTAGCCATGTTTTTACAAAAGACGGTGCTACTACTATACAATTTTCTAAAGGACCTGATAGTGTGGATTTTGCCTTGGTTAATATGGTGAAAAAGGACGATATTGTTATTACTCAGGACTATGGTTTAGCGGCAATGTGTTTGGCTAGGTTGGCGCGGGTAATTAGTCAAAATGGTTTAGAGTATAATTCTTATAACATTGATGCTTTGCTTTTATCCAGGCATACTGCCAAAAAAATTAGAATGGCCGGGGGACGTTTGAAGGGCCCTAAAAAACGCACTAGTGAGCAAGACTTAGTTTTTGGCGCTAAACTAAAAGAGATAATAATAGAAATAAATGCAGCAAATAAGGATAACTTACAATAAAAAATACACTAACCCTTGGTAGGATTAGTGTATTTTTATGTCATTATTTTTTGGGTGGGACTACATAATTTTGAATATCTTGTAATAATTCGGTACTTCCGGCAGTATGTGTTCCAAATATTTCATCTAGAATAAAGAGATTTTTTAATTCTTTACCCCATTGGAAACAGTCGTTATCATCATAACAAGCAATAATTAATGGAGCTCGGTTATCTTCCGGCGTTTTACCTCCATCATCAGTTATAAGAATGTAGGAATTATTTTCAGGAAAGTCCATACCGTAAATAGTAATATGCTCTTCTTCTGTTTCTGTTTCCCAAAACCCTAGTTTCTCTAAAACTATAGATACTTCAGACATATTTGCATCTCCTTTGCTGTCTAGATGTATTTTTTTATCTAAGCTACAAATACATAGTAGAACAATATTATAGATTTGTCTACATTTAATGTTATAATTAGAATTATGATTATGCCAAAAGAAATTATACGTTCTAAAAGAAAAAGTATTGCCTTGGTTGTGAATAGCCAAGGGGAACTCATAGTGAGAGCTCCTTATTATGCACCCAAAGCTGCTATAATAGGGTTTGTTAAGGAGAAACAAAACTGGTTAGAGCAAAAATGCTTAGCAATGAAAGAGGCGAACAATAGTTTTCAACCAATAACCATGAATCAAGGAGATGTTGTAAAATTTTTGGGCGAAGACTACGTTGTTAATCTGTGCGTTATAAGAGAAATAGTTTTTAATGGAATATATATTGAAGTACCCTGTACTTATACTTGCGCGCAATTTAAAATGTGGCTTAAGGTTAAAGCTCTGGGAGTAGTCAAAAAACGGACAATTTATTATGCTGTACTTATGGACGTGGTTCCTAAAGAAGTAAAAATATCGGAAGCGAGAACCCGGTGGGGTTCTTGTAGTTTTTGTAACAATATTAATTTTGCTTGGCGGTTAATCATGTGTCCACAGGAAGTTATTGATTATATAGTGGTGCACGAGCTTTGCCATATTAAAAATAAAAGCCATAACAGAGCATTTTGGGAAAGTGTGGCAGACGTTATGCCGGATTATAAAAAACAAGAAAAATGGTTAAAAACCAATAGAAGGTTGATGAGAATTTTATGAGCATAAACAAGAAATTACTAATAATATTAGCAGTTTTAGTAGCCTTGGCAATAGCTGCTTTTGTAGCAATTAGCCAGAGCGAAAAACATCAAACAAAAGTTGATAAAAAGGAAACTAGTCCTGTGGCCTCTGATGCTAATACACAGCTGCCGAGTACCTTTTTGAATAATATAATTGCTCAATCAGGAGCGGGGTGTTCTGTATATTATAAGTCTTTGAAAAACAATCAAGTATTTTATAATTATTCCGGAAAAATGCCGGCGGCAGGCATAATAAAAGTATTTATTATGGCGAAGGCAATGGACGATTTGCGTGCCGGAGATTATCAAGGTACTGATGAATATACCCTTGATGAAGAGGACATTGTTGAAGGTAGTCCCGCTTTGCAAGATGAAAAAGCCGGCGCGAAAATAAAGTTTGGAACTTTAGTGGAAAAAATGATTACAGCAGATGATAACACGGCTACTAATATGCTTATAAGTATTTTAGGTATGGATAACATTAACAAGTACATGCAATCTAAAGGTTATGTAGATACGATTTTAGTGCGGAAGATGATGGATTATAAGGCACAAAAAGAAGGCAAAGAAAATTATACCTCTGTAAATGATTTAGTTACGATTTTTGAAAAAATTTATTGGGGGAAATGCGTTTCTTCTGTTTATGACAAAGAAATGTTGGAACTGCTTAAAACAGAAAAAAATAAAAATAAACTGCCTGCTTTGTTGCCCAAAAAACTTGTCTTAGCACAATTAGAAGGGGATTTGCCAGGGGTGCAAAATACTTGTGGAATTGTTTATGCCAAAGAAGATTATGTTTTGGCCATTATGACAGATAGCTCCATAGACAGTCCTAAAACGTTAAAAACAATTAATCAAATATCGTCAATTATTTATAATTCTGTTGTGGATAAGGAGGTTTTCAAGAAATGAGTAATGAATTTGATGTTGCTATTATTGGCGGCGGTCCGGCAGCAATTTTTGCAGCTTATGAATTTACTTTGAAATATCCCAAGCTCAAGGTTGCAATTATTGAGGAAGGACATACTATTGACAAGCGCCAATGTCCTTTGGAGCAAAAAAAAGTGAATCATTGTTTGCGTTGTGTGCCTTGTGACATAATGCGTGGCTTTGGTGGTGCCGGTGCTTTTTCTGATGGCAAATACAATTTAACTACCGAGTTTGGTGGTTGGTTAAAAGAATATATTCCTGAAAAAACCGTAATTGAACTTATAGACTATGTGGATAGTTTGAATTGTCGCCATGGTGCTCCCGGAGAATATTTTAGTACCAAAAATTGTAATATCGGCAAGATTGCCTTAGGGTGTGATTTACATTTACTAAATGCCAAAGTTCGGCATTTAGGCACAGAAAATAATTTGCTCATTATGGAGAGTATTTATAAGTATCTTTTAGGGAAAATAGATATCCGTTGTGACACTCATGTAGAAAATATTAGCAGGGAAGACGGCGGTTTTTTGTTAGAAACCAAAGGTGTTGGCGGCAACGTTCGCTGTAAATATTTAATAGCGGCGCCGGGGCGTGCAGGTGCAGAATGGTTTACTGAGCAGTGCAAAACCATGGGCTTAGCTTTTATAAACAATCAGGTTGATGTGGGAGTGCGGGTAGAAGTGCCGGCACAGGTGTTTAAGCATATTACAGATGAAGTTTATGAGGCTAAACTTGTTTATAGAACAAAACAATATGGAGATTTAGTAAGGACTTTTTGCATGAATCCCAATGGTTATGTTGTAGCAGAAAATACAGACGGTATTGTTACTGTTAATGGACATAGCTTTAGTGACCCGAAATTAAATAGCCCCAATACTAATTTTGCCCTGCTGGTAAGCAATAAGTTTACGGAGCCTTTTAATGAACCTCATCAGTATGGTAAACGCATCGCTTCTTTTTCCAATATGCTTGGCGGTGGCGTTTTAATCCAACGTTTTGGTGATTTAATAAAAGGACGCAGGACCAATGAACATAGGCTTAGCCAGAGCTTTACTAAACCTACGTTGGAAGCGGTTCCCGGCGATTTAAGCTTGGTATTGCCTAAACGTCATTTAGATAATATCATAGAGATGATTTACGCCTTAGACAAGGTAGCACCGGGTACTGCCAATAACGATACGTTGCTTTACGGTGTAGAAGTTAAGTTTTATAGCTCACGCTTGCAGCTCAGCAATCAGCTGGAAACACAGATACCCAATTTATTTGCCGTGGGTGATGGTGCGGGAATAACAAGAGGGCTTTCGCAAGCGGCTGCTTCAGGGGTTTATGCTGCCAGACAGATTGGACAGCGAGCCCTTGAAGAGTAAAGACATTTTTTATGGGTTAAATTTGTTAACAAAACACGGTGTGCATGCTATAATACTAAAATAATTATTTAAGGAAACGAGGTATATACAATGGCTTTAACAGTTAAACTATATCATGTGCATGGTCTTCCTATTACAGAAGGCGAAGAGTGCGCTATAGCATTGTCCGATAAGGGTATTAATATTACAAGCGCTAACTATAAACAAGAATTACCTTTTCAAGATATTGCCACCTTTGAATTTGATGGTACCGATGTATTGCAAGAAGAGGGTATTATTGGGTTAGTATCTGTTATGGCCGGGGGGCTTA
>Ga0172378_10003407_pt1 | contig 14951 bp, 28 predicted proteins | sample GrowelOW332metaG_FD_119755 | JGI IMG/M metagenome (GOLD analysis project Ga0172378, IMG submission 119755) | Groundwater microbial communities from an aquifer near a municipal landfill in Southern Ontario, Canada - Pumphouse #3_1 metaG | ecosystem: Environmental > Aquatic > Deep subsurface >... | reverse complement strand
TCACAGTGTTCTCTTCCTTCTCGTTTTTCCTCAGCGTCCGCAGAAAAGGTTCCTCGCACAAGACGTGCTTGGCGAAGTCGCTGCACAGGTCGAACGATTGAAGAAACGACTTCCTGTAGTTCTTGACCAGTGTTCCAGAGACTGCGTTAATCTCCACCTTGCTCCTTAAATAGTTGTTCTGCTCGTAGTTGTTCAGCATTTGCACGCCTCCCGTCGAATGTTTTTTATTTTCAGCACAAAATATTCTTTGCCTTTTTCTGCACCCCATTCTTCCTTTCCTGTTCCAGTAGTCAATTCACATTTAGCCTTAAAACTTGGAGAGTCGGACGAATAGCCGTTTCTGAACAAGATTTCTATTTCTTGTGGATTTGTTTTTATTTCTCTAACAAAGTTCCATAAATCTGGAACTGTATCGTTTCTAAACCGTGTAACATAATATTGCTTTATTTCCCTGTATTCTTCCTTCTTTTCTCCAGAAAGAATCATTTTAAACCATTTCTTTTTAATTGGCAATATCAACATTTCGTTTCCTCCTTAATTGGAATAAAATCAATCTCATTTACACAGTTCAAAAGCCATACGCTGTCGTTCCTCAAGTCTGGATAGTTCTCTAGATACCGCTTGCAGTTGTAACGCTTTTTGCAGTTTATATTCTTGCAGAAGCAGAAATCTGTTGTCATTTATTTTCCTCCGCTTCCTTTGACTTCTTAAAACAATCATCACAAACTGTTGTCATTGCAAAACTTGAAATTTTATGGTTAATCTCTCCTTTTTTTATAGCTCTACTACAACATACACAATGTTTTATTCTTGCTTTTTGAATTTCCGTAAAAGGTAAGTCTTTTTCTGTTTTTGTCATTTTCCATACTCCTTTTAAGTTGCAGATTTATGTTCCATAGGATTTTGCACTTTAACTTCCTCAAATTTTGTTGTGCTTGGATAGAAGTTAAAATTAAGAGTTCCGCAGCCTCCGTCCCTGTTCTTAGCCACAATAAGCTCCGTTGGAATTGATATTTCGTTTCCTTGTGCCCTGTTCCTATGAAGGAACATACAGGTGTCGGAGTTCTGTTCTATATCTCCAGACTCCCTCAAGTCCGCAAGGCTTGGCTTCTTCCCCTCTGACTCCCTTTTTAACTGGCATAGCTCAATTATTGTTGTTCCTAGTTTTTGAGACAGGTCGTGGAACTGCATAGTCATGTCTCCAATCTGCTCGTATCTTTTAAGGGACTTGTTAGGGTGGCTTATTAAGCCGATGTGGTCTATGAAGAAAACCTTGACACCGACCTTTGACAAAGCCCTTATTGTGGTCAATATCCAGTTCAAGTTTCTTGAACCGTTCTGCGTGTCGAAAAGGTAGACATCGGAATCGTATATCTTTCCAATACAAGACTGTATTTTGTTCAACTGGGACATGGACTTTGTAACCATTCCATGCTTCAAAAAATAGGATTTTATTCCTGTCTCCGCGGAAACCCTTCTATATATCTGCGACATATTGCTCATTTCAAGAGAGAACATGGCACAAGGAATCTTCTTTTCTGCCATGTTGAACATCATCTGCGCGGCAAAAGCAGACTTGCCAATGCTAGGTCTTGCTCCCAGAGTGATCAGAGTTCCTTTCGGCAGTCCGTCCATCATGTCGTCAAGCTGCTCAAAGCCAGTTTCGTAGCCTAAATATTTGTCAGTCTTTTTAGAAGCGTCCTCCACTTCCTTTATGAACTTCTCGACTATTGTCTTTGTAGTCTCTTTTGTTGATTCAGAAGTTCCGTTAAGACATTTTGTTATCTCTGAATCCATCAAGCCAAGAACTTCTGTAATGTTCTGTCCGTTCATGCTTTGAACAGCGTTCTTGCAAAGGTTGTACACGCTTCTTGACAAGTAGAGGTTTGTAATCTGCTCAGTGTAATACTCGAAAGTAGAGGCTGTGCTGACGTTGTTTGTAAGGGCGGCTATTGTTGATACAGGGACTTCTTTGCATAGGTTTGACAGCGATATGAAGTCAACAACGTGGTGGCTGTTGCAAAGCTCTAAAATTGCTGTATATACTTTCCTGTAGGTTTCATAGAAGAAGTATTCAGGCTTGATTTTTGACTGAACTGCGTCAATGCAGGAGTTGTCTAGTATCATGCAGCCTAAGAGACATTCCTCGTAATCCTTGTTGTACAAATTGCTGTTCATTTATTGGCTCCTGTTTTCCTGTAGTCCTGCTCGTTGATTGTCAAAACCTCGGCACACTGGTAGAAACGGCTGTTGATGTCCTCTCCAAGCCATTTGCAAAGCTCGTTCATTGTGAAGTTTGTTGTTATCAAAATCCTGTTGTTGTTGTCATAGCAGGCAGAAATCAAGTTGCTGTCAAATACCTTCTCAAGCCTCTCGTCGTCACATTTTCCAACTTCGTCAAGGACAGTGAAAGGTGAGTTGTAGTAGAATCTGTAAGTGTCCAGCTCGTTTCTTTCTCCCGTTGTGAGCTTGGAGGAGCGAATCATAGGCCCAAGAGTGTATTTGCATGACAGATAGCTTCCCGCCGCAAATCCGTTCTTTATCCTCATTCCTATGCAGGAGCAGGCGTTGTAGGATTTTCCAGTTCCGTTCATTCCCTCAAGGACCATGAAAATCTTGTCGCTCTTTCCCAATGCGAAGTCCTGTAGCCTCTGTGTGTATGGAGTTGGGTACTGGGAGAAGTCCGCACCCCAGTATCTTTTAGGCATACCTGTATAAGAGTAGTCATAGGGATTTTGATTCTCTGATATTTGTTCAACAGGAGACATGCAATCGCAAACGTCTGTTTTATTATCAGAAGGATTAAATAAAATAGTAGGACAACTCATTTTTTATCTCCAAAATATTTTCTAATATTTATGACAAAGAACCTATTGTCATAACTGAATCTATCTTTTGTTTCCTGTATACCCTTTTGCGGTTTATCACACTTGAAGTCCCTGCAAATTTGCGGACGTACATCGTATATGTTGCATAGACGTTTCTCTTCATTTCTAAAAGGACAAGTGAGGTCAAAGTCCACTGTTGATGATTCGTGTATTACAGGTTTTATGTGATGACGTTTCACAAAACGCTTTATATTCTTTAATTCCTGCTTAGCCACTGGCAGAATTGCTGTGCAGCAGTTTCCGCAACAAGAGCATTGACCTTTATTTGTGAAATTATAGACACCATGTTTGCAATCGTCCCAAAAGTCTGCTATTGTTCCTTGTTTCATACTGGATTCTCCATGCACTTAGAAATGCTTCTTAAAACGTCAAGTTTAGCAGTGCGAACATTGTCAGCGTAGACAGATATTGTTGATATGTTGTTATTCCAAGCGACACGGATATTCTCGTTTTTATCTGAGTAGGCTATGGGAACACCTGTCAACTTTGAAAACTCTGTACAAAATTTATCAAGCTCCTTAGCTTCCTTTTCTGTTTTCATTCAATACTCCTTAAATTGTGATTTTTTGCTGGAACAGTTCCATTGCAATAGATTCAAGAACTTCTATTTGACCTTTAACTTCTATATAGTTGATAATTGTCATTCCTCTATTTTTAGCACATACAGAAGGATTGCAATTTACATACAGCTGACTGCATTTTGCATTTAGAAACCCATCGTTGAACGGTTAATTCGTTTTTTCCTGTAAACTGTGCTATTTCTTTTACTGTCATTTATGTCTCCTTAAAAAGTTCATTGAGTAGGCTGATATTTTTTTTATTGCTTAAAAATATCAGCCTGTTTTTTATTTCTTTACAGCTTCTAAAACAGAAGAATTTTGATACAGAAAAAGAGGTGAATTCTCGATTGTTCCAAAATACACAATGCTGTCATATCCTTCATAGCAGTCATTTTTACCTCTTGATATAACTGCAATCCTCTCGCTTTCAGTTAAATACCTTACAAAGAAACCTTCCTTGTACTTCATGTTCTTAGTAAAACTGTCCATGATTTTCACATGATCGTTTTTTTTGAATGAAGTTTTCTTTGAGTAGTTTTTAATGAATTCCGCAGCTTTTTGCGGATCCAAATCTACCTTGTTGTCGTCTTTGTCTAACACTGCTTTAAGCATCCCCATTGCCATAGCTTTTTCAAAATCTTCCATATTATGCTCCTTGCCGTCTTTACGGCTATTTTTTCCAGTCTCCATAAGTCCTTTCTCCGTCCTTGAACGCACTTTCCTTCTTAAACGGAGGCTTATTGTTGTAGTTGCCACTCAATATCTTGTCAGCGTTCCAAACACCGCCTTCTGTGGCAGGTCTGAATATCCACTGGAAGTCAGCCTTCCATTTGTAGCCGTCTGCTCGCCCGTTAAGGAAGTCAGACTTTCCTGCAATCTCAAGAACTTTTTCCACGTTCTCTCCGCAATGCTTTATTCCTATGAAGCAAGCCTTGTACCAAGACCTTCCCATCTTCTCAACATCGAACCGCTTCATATCAGGGCAGGCTAGAAGATACGTTCCATAGCAGTTCTGAACCTCTTGAACCATAGGGCTTGTAAGGTCAACTTTTGGCACGATTTTTTCAACCGTAGCCGCTGTCTCCTTGTTCTTTTTCTTTGCCTGTTTTTTTCTTTTCTTGTTGTTTGTCAAGTCAACAAGCCTTTCGTATTCAGGAAGAGGGCATGTCTTCAGAACATCGTCCCCTTTTCCTAAAAGAATAGCCTTTGTAATCTCATATGAAGTCTTTAGGCAAAGCCTTTTTCTATTGGCTTCGTGTGAAACGTTGTAGGGACAATCCCTGCATGAAGGTATTTCAATGCACTTCATTTCTTGTCTTCATGAAGCTGTTCGCATGTGAGTGCAAGGGCAAGCCTTACAAGTCCGCTCTTGCCTTTATACAACTCAGGCTTATAGCCATTTCTTTCAAGATACACATTCAAATAAGTGTTCATCTTGTCATATTCAACAGCCTTAGCCTCTTGCAGCTTTCTCTCTGCCTCCTTTACGTCCATAACTTCCTTCAAGCATTTCTCTTCCTCTAAGCTCATGTTCAACCTCCAGTCTTTTTATGCCTTCTTCTCGTAGAAGGCTCCAGTTCCTCGCAATAAAAGGGTAGTCCCTTTTTAATTTTCTCAACGTCATTCCAGATAAGCCCATTTCTCAATAGCCTCCTTGAAACTTTCAGTTGAATAGCTGAACGAGCCTTTAGGCTCTCCTATGTAGCACTCGCCATGGTCTATTTCAGCTATCTGATAAACGCCGTCAGCCTTTATCCCGCCGATTTCAGTTTCCCTTGTTTTAAGAAGAACTGTCCTGTTTTCATCAGGCAGTCCCTCGAAGTTCCATTCAATGTTTCCTGTCATATCTGCCTCTCAAGTTCTTCAACTTTCATTTTATCTAGTTTTATTTGCAGTCCTTTTTTAACGTTGCCCCAGAACAAGCACATGTCAATGTTGTTGTCTTTTTGACACTTTCTTTCGTTCTTCTCAGCAGCTCCAATTTTCTTGTACATTTCCTCGCACTTTGTCATATCAACTCCTAATCGTGATAATCCTGTTCCGCGTAATCCTTCAATAATTTATCAAGCTCTTTATTCTGCTTGTCATTCAATGGATTCTTTATTTTTTCGCCGTCATCGCCGTAAAAAACAACATTGAAAACATCGTCAACCTCACTTTCGCCCTCGTCTGGACAGTCGTCGTCAACACAGCAGTTGTGGCTGTAGTTGATTTCATAGCCGCTTACGTGGTATTTGAAGCTCACACAGATGTCTATTCCGTCTATAACAGCGTCAACGCAATCAATCTCTCCAGTTTCGTCTATCTCGTGCCTTGTACCTCTCATATATTTCCTCCTGTTTAGTCTATTGAATGAATAAAATCTTCATACGCGTAATAGTCGCTTAGCTCTCTGCCAAACTCTTCATCGCTCATGTTCATATATTTCTCTGCTTTGCCAATGCCTTTTATGTACACAAGCGATATGGAGCTAGGCTCTCCATCTCCTGTTGTTAAAAAATCTAGATAGGACTTGAAATCACCAGCGAGTATTTGCAGACATAAAAATATGTAGTCAAAAAAGCATAATGGATCGTTTTTAACCTCAAGAATTTCCTTCTCGTTTGTGATTACAAACCTCATTCTTTCAATGTCCCTATTCTGCTTCTTTATCAGCTTCTTATTCATAGCAAGCTCTGTCTCTACTTTTGCCGTTATGTCCTTCTGCTCGTGAAGAGTTCTAACAAACTTGTTGATTTCATCTCCAAAGTCAATCTTCATTGCATAATCAATATTCTTAGAAAATCTCTTGAAGGCTTTTTCGCACTTCTTCTTATTATCAAGAAGGAGGCAATCTTTTCTAATTTTTTCCATTAGCTTGTTTTTGTTCATAGCTTTCTCCTTTAAGCGGTAACTTTATTTTGGCTGTTCTTATATTTATCAGTGAAGAAAGCCAAGCCTTTCATATTCAATAACAGTTGGTTTCCTGTTGCGTTTCCCTTATCGAAAGGTCTAATAGTGAAATACTTGCTGTATTCGGCATAGGCTCTGTATTCTCCAGAACTGCTTTTATAAATGTATTTGGTTTTAAGAATGTTCATAAATTCTGTTTGAGACATGTTTAATTCTTTCGCTGTATCGCGAAAGTTAAGAAGATGATTACGGTCCACTAGATTGTCGAAGGCAATAACTTTGGGTTTTTGTGCTGCAATTTGTTCTGCGAGTTTTTTGTTGTTGGCGGTTTCCTGTGTGTTGTGCATAATAAGATTGCATAATTCTTCTGCCGATTTGTTATCTCCGCTTTCTATCACTGTTTTAGTAAGAAAGCCTATTGAAAGCTCTTTGCCAATTTCAATCTTTTGCTCAACGCTTCTATTGCCCTGGTTCACAACAGCTTGACGTTTATATACCTGTAAAGCGTCCAGTACTTTTTGACTGTAAACTTTGATATTCTTATGTCCACCAACATTCTGAATTTTGCTCTCGACTTTGAAGTCGAAACCAAATCTGTTGAGTGGTGTATCTCCCTTTGAGAGCGTCTCATCGTCATATCCCGTTTCTTTAGCCAGTTCTTCAATAGAGTACCATTTTTCATTTTCAAACAGAGAGTTTCCTTTAAGCTCTTTGTCATTCTTTGACATTAGTTCGTTTTTGTTCATAGCTTTCTCCTTTTACGCTTTATCCAGTTCGTAATATCTCTTGATGTTTGGAATAATTCTTCTTTCCCATATAAGAAGCATAGATTTCTTAACAACAGACTGCTCGTGGTGTTCTCCTGTAACTGGGTCAATGTTTGTTTTGATTGCAAGGATTCCCTCTTGGACTGCTTTCTGGGTGGGTAGATTGGAAGTTGTCAAATAGCCTTGTTCGTGAAGATATGGAAGTGCGTATTTACGAGGTTGAACTCCAAAACGTGTGCATACTTTTGTAATGCTCTCATCTTCATCAATTCTAATAAGTGTGTTTACAGATGTTTCAGCAATTTCAGCACGTTGTTTGTATTCCTGCTTTTCGGCTTCCAGTAATGCAATAAAATCGTCATTTGCCTTTTTGTAATTAGCAAGAATCTCTAGCCTTGTTGTTGGTACCTCGACAGTACTGTCGAGGTTATGATGTCCTTTTAAATCCTTACTTATACAGGCAACTTGTTCCTCTGTTAAAACAGTTTTTACACCATTCTTAACAATCTCTGGAAAGAATTTGGAAACTTCTCTTTGTATTGTTCTCTCGTCCACGTTTACGGCTGCTGCAACTTCTCTTACTGTCATTGTTTTTTCAAACAGAGAGTTTCCGTCAAGTTCTTTACTCTCCTTTACCATAGTTTGTAAGTCGTTCATTCTTGTTCCTCCCGCATAAAAAAAAGCTGGCAAATAAAGTTCGTGACCCCTTTATTTGCCAGCTTAAAGTCTTTTTCAAGACCCGCTAAAAGCGGTTAAGTATGGTCACGAAGTAACCTAACTGCTCTTTTTTACTCAAACAACTTAATATTACGTTGTTTATAATTAGAATATAACGCTAAATTACGTGTCTGTCAACAAAATAACACTTAATTTTACGTTTTTTTATACAAAAAATTAAGCAGGATAGATGCCACGCCTTCAGGCTGGCATGTGAACTGCTTATCCCTGATTTTCTATATAGTGTTTCAATGTCTTATCAGACACAACACCTATTGAAGAACAGAAATAACCTCTAGTCCAGAGATGATGTTTTCCGCTCCAGTAAAAAGACTTCATATAATCATTATGTTTCATCCATACGTCACTGGTTGAAACCTGTTTAAGGCTTTTTATAATATCACAGATACGGCATGAAGGTGTTGCAGATATCATGAAATGTATATGGTCATAATCTGTCTCCATAACTTCTATTTTCCACTTATCCTGCATCGCTTCAGCCCTTCTCATCGAAGAGATAACATCGTCTTTTATCATGAAAAGACATCTTTTACGGTATTTTGTAGAAAATATGATATGATATCTTATAATGAATTTTTCATGATTGAGCGTATGATATCTGTCCATGCATCAAATGTAATGTATTTAGTATAATTAGTCAATATATTTAAATGAATACTTGACATTTTTTACCAACTTTTGTATATTATATGATGTGGATACCAGAAAGGAAAAGAACAGTAAAATATCTCAGTCAATAAAGGCTACCTATGAGAAAAGAGCCGGACAGAAATGCAGGGTATTCACGGTAAAAATACAGGACAACAAGCTCAGTAAACTACAGAAAGAACAGATTAAGATGATGTTTGTTGAGGCTAAGTGGATAAAGAACGCTATACTTGCATGGTCTGAAAACAATCCTGACAATAAAATATGGAACTATGACATAAAGAATAAGACGGTTGTGCATAAAGACAAGGATATGAAGGATGTTGAGGTTGCACTTAAATATCTTCCTGTTCAGGAAAGACAGTGTGTACAGTCGGAGATGATATCTAATATAAAAACTCTTTCAACTCTTAAAAAGAAAGGATTGCAGAAATGCGGACGCATCAAATTTGTTAAAGAGATAAAGTCCATAAATTTCAAGCAGTACGGTGTAAGCCACCGGATAGTATCATCAAAAAGAATAAAACTGGCCGGTGTTTCAAAGACCGTACAGGTCAACGGATTGTCACAGTTTGTAAACAGCGGTTTTGAATATGCCAATGCAAAGCTGCTGAACACTCCAAGTGGATATTATGTACAGTTCACAACTTTCGCTGATAAAAGCGGAATGAATGATAAACAGGATAATGGAAAAATTTTAGGTATAGATTTCGGATGTTCTACAGCCTTCACTACAAGTGAGGGTGAGAAAATAAATGCATCAGTTCAAGAAAGTGAACGTCTTAAAAGACTTTCCGCCGGATTAAACAGAAGGCAGAAAAAAGGTTCAAAGAACTGGTACAGGACTGTGGGACTGATTGGAATTGAATACCAGAAAATGACAAACCGTAAGAACGATCTTGCAAACAAGATAACCGCTCATTTCAATGAATACCACACTGTAGTTATTCAGGATGAACAACTGTCAAACTGGATGAAAGGAAACCACGGGAAATCCGTACAGCATTCAGTTATGGGAAGGGTAAAGGCAAAACTTATGCTCAACCCAAAGACAGTAGTACTTTCAAAAACAGTACCAACTACAAAATTATGCACAAAGTGCGGTCAGTATCATGATGATATGAAGGTATGGGACAGGACGTTCACCTGCGGATGCGGTGTAAACATGGACAGGGATGTTCATGCCGCACTTAATATGGTCTGGTTTTATGAGCATAATGTAGGTGTGGGACACACCAATTTCAAGCGTGCGGAGATGGAAGCTCTGGTTTTAAGTGCTTTAAGTACCGGGAACCAACTTACGTCTGTGAAACACGAAGCTGACTGACTTTAGTCTGTCAGTAGTTCACGATAATATAAACATGGATAATGTTGATTTATTTTGGTAAAGAGCTTTGTTCTAAAGCCTTAATAGTGGCTGTTTTTGACTGATACAAAAAGTTGAAGTCTATATGGGAGTCCAACCACTCCACAATTACTCCTTTTGCCACAAGCCAGCCGCAGATATAAGACACGGCTCTTGCCTGAGATATGTACTCCTCTTTTGCTGTCATAGGGCAACGCTCAATGATTATATGCCTGTAGCCTTCGTTGTATGCAGTGGCAAGCATAATGCAGATGGAGTTGGTTAATGGAAGCCCATACTTTAGAATACTGGGAGAAACGGTTTTATCTGTAGCCTTATTATTCAATCCGTGGAACTCAAAAACTCTATCATAAGAAGAGCAATTCGTGTCTGTTCCTAAGCCCCATAAGCTGCAAAGTGGATATATCTTATATTGCCGTTCTCCGCATTTTCCAATAATACAAACAGTTTTATTCATTCTGAAACAAGCCTTTGTACAACATGTGAACTACCTACTCCCTAAAGGGAGTAGGCTTCGTGCTTCTTCGACTGTTGGTTAGAAGATTCACCATAATTATGGTTGCTACATTCAAGAGCCGAATCGACTAGAGCCTTCATCTCCACACGCTTATAATTGGTACGTTCCATACCTATGTTGTTTTTATAAAACCAAAGCATATTGTGTGTTGCGTGTAAATCCCTATCCATAGAAACTCCGCAACCACAGACAAACATTCTATCTTTCACAGTCAATTCATCATGAAACACACCACAATTAGTGCAAAGTCTTGTCGTAGGAACTGACTTTGCAAGAATTGATGTTTTGGGGTTTTGTTTCAATTTTGATTTGACTCTACCCATAACAGAATGTTGAACTTTCTTACCATGACCATTTTTCTGCCAATTTGAAAGTTGTTCATCTTGAATAACAATGTTTTCAAATTCATTCAAATGAGCGACAATCTTGTTAGCCAAATCGTCTTTTTGATTAGAAAGTTTTCTATATGCTTTTCTTAGTTGTTTGACTGTTTTAATGTAGTTCTTTGAGCCTTTCTTCATTCGTCTGTTTAGTTTTACAGACAGTTTTTTGATACGCTCACTTTCTTGAACTTGCACATTAATCTTTTCTCCGTTTGAAAGAGTAAAAGAAGTCTCACAACCAAAATCTATAGCAACGGTTTCACCGTTAGTTTTCTTTTTATTTATTTTTTCTTTATCTGTGAATGTTGTTACTGATACATAATATCCGCAAGGAGTATTCAATAATTTAAAATCGGCATAATCAACATTTTCATTTATAAATTGATTTAATCCATTTACAACAATTGTTCCCTTAATACCTTGAAGTTTAATTCTTTTTGAAGAAACAATTTTATGAGTTACTCCATATTGTTTGTAAGTTACAGATTTCAATTCTTTACAAAACTTTAATTTTCCAACTTTATATCCTTTCTTTTTTAAAGATGATAAAGTTTTAATGTTTGCACACATTTCATCAAGAATTGTCTGTTTAATACTTGCTGGAATATATTGTAATTTATATTGAGATAAATTTTTATCTTTATCTGAAATTATAATTTCTTTAATTTTCATATCAAAATTCCAAATTTTATTGTTTTCTTTATCTTGATTAGACCAATTAATAATATGATTTTTGTATCGTTTTCCCTCAACAAAAATCATTTGTAATTGTTCTTTTTGTAATTTGGAAAGTTTATTTTCTTGAATTTTAACATGGAAAACACGACAAATCTGATTCTGTCTTTTCTTTCTAGTTTCAGACATCGTTTGAGAAATTTGTTTATTTTTCTTCAAATTCTTATTTTCCATAATTTCCTTTATTATAATAGTTATAGTATCGTCATTAAAAAGCAGGTCTAAATAACCTTTATGTTTTATTATTTCTTTTAGTTTCATTTCGTTTCACTCCTGTTTTTAAGCAAAGTATAGTTGTTCTTTACGTTCGCTAGATATTTTTTTGTGCTCTCAGGCACGTTGTTGCTCATTACAGCTCCGCTTCCGCAATTGTAAGACATGATTATGTCGTCAAATGTTTTGTGCCTGTCTTGCAGGCTCTTCACGTGGCACAAGGCTATATAGGTGCTGTTTTTCCAGTCCATTGGGTTAAATTCCACATCTGAAAATTTCCAATAGTCATTGTAGAAGGAACTCCAAAGATACCTGTCGTTCAACTGCCACAACCCAACGTCCATTGTTCCATTCGCGTTCTCGTGAGTTGCCTCCGAATTGAACTCTGGATTTTCGGTCATAAGAATAGCGACACACATATCAGTGTCTATATCAAGGGCAGAGGATAGGTCAACAATATACTTCGACATCTCACTGGGCATAAAGCTGTATCTAGCAGGCTCCTTGCTTAGTTCACGAGTGTTTTCCAAAGCGAAAGTGTCAACTAGCTTTTTCTGGCGATGTATCTTTATAGAAGCTATTGTTATTGTAACAATAGCAAGTATAACAATAAGCATAAGTATAATAGCTGACGCTTTTTCTATAATATTATCCTTCATGCTTTTCAATTTTTCTAAAACCTTATTCATACTACCACCTTACAATAGAGAGATTGCCGTTGTCATCTTCCGCTATGTCGTCGCAGCAGTTGATTGCGTTGATTACAGTGCAGGTTGTTATTCCCAAGTTTTTTCCAATCTGTCCAGAAGTTATTCCATGTGGATTCATCTCAATCTGTCTCTTAACTTCTGAAGTATGCGGACTCCCGAAACCGTGATTCTTTACAAATTTATTTGTCAAAACAAGTCCTCCTTTCTGCTTTTTACTGCTTCGTCTATTCTTTCTTTCGCTATCTGAAAATACTTATCTGTAAGCTCTATCCCTATGAAGTTTCTATCTGTATTAACAGCGGCAACTCCTGTGGAGCCTGAACCCATGCAGTTGTCTAGAACAACGTCCCCTTCATTCGTATACGTCCTTATCAGGTATTCCAATAAATCAACAGGCTTTTGTGTAGGGTGGACGGCTTTTGAAGGCCGATTAAATTTTAGTATAGATGCAGGGTAGTTTGTCCATTGCTGAAAATAATCAGTAGAATTTGTTGAAGGCCTATCGTAAGTGTTTTCTTTCTTACTCATTTTGCTATTTTTTATTGTTTTATTATAAGGCTTCAGGTCTTGGGGATTGTAAATCATATTGCTGTTGTTTCTATTTGATGTCTTTCCGTTTGAAAAGACACAGACAACTTCATGCTTGTTCATAGGCTTTAGTTTTGCGTTCACAAATCCCACAGCGTTGTTTTTCTCCCAAATCCAGTCATATTTGTACCAAGCTATGTTTGACAACCTCAAGGTGCTTGCGAACGGCTCTCCTGCAAAAAGAACAATAGCTCGCCTGTCCTTTATTATTCTTCTGTACTGGCTCCATAAAGGCTCAAAAGGTATTACCGAATCCCAGTGGCATGAGGTTGTTCCTCAACCGTAGGGCAAATCACACAAAATCATATCAACGCTCTTATCTTCTATATATTTCATAGCTTCAAGACAATTAGCATTAATAACACTATTCTGTGGGATAAACCCTACGGTTTTTACATCCTCCATTAACATTGTTTTCATAAATAATACCTTATATTCTCTTTTATTTTATTCCACTCAACTAAAGGAATATCTACTTTTGCCCTATTTTCTAACCAAGATATAAATTGTAAATTATCTATATCAAGTTTTCCACCATTTGCTTTTGCAACTATGTGGTCAAGTGATGGTTTAATCCATTTATTATTAGTATTTTTCCATTCATTAAATAAATATGTAAATTTACCATCATTGTAAAATTTTTCTATATATTTTTTATATATACTATCTGTAAAACCATCGCAATCTCTTTTTCTTGATATTGCTCTATTTAAATATTTAAGTTTTTCTATATTCTCAAATTGCATTAACCACTCTAAGCTAACATTATATTTTAAATGAGCCTTCATATTTTTAAGAAGAAGTTCTCTTCCGTTTTCTCTATCTGCTGTCTTTAAACCAATATTATAGGGCTTCCATCCATTAAGTTTTAGTTTTTTTCTACTTTCACTTATTTTTCTTTTATGTTCTTCTGTAAAAATTCTTTTCATACTAATATTATATCACTTATTGTGTGATTGTCAATAGGCAAATCGCATAAAATCATATCAATGGACTTATCAGGAATATCCTTCATTTCAATTAAACAATCACCATGAATCAGTTGCATTATTCCTCCCCTTCTCTGTCTTTTATTGCGTCGGCAATTCTTTTCTTGGCAATATAAAAATACTTATCGTCTAGTTCGATTCCTATAAAGTTTCGTTTTGTGTTGATACATGCTACTCCTGTTGAACCAATTCCGAGAAATGGTTCAAGAACTGTATCACCTTCATTACTTCCGTTTTCAACTAGTATTTCCATTAATTCAACTGGTTTTTCTGTATCGTGTAAATTGTGTCCGTATTTGTCTTTTAATTTCTTTACTGGAACTTTAAGAATATCTGGTGTACCACAATGATTAATCGGTCTATCACCACCTTTTCTAAAAAGCACAATATATTCAAAACAGTTCATAAAATATCTTCCGCATATTTTATTCCCCTTTTCCCATATCAAACATTTTACAAAATTAAAACCAGCGTTTATTCCAGTATTTATAATTTCTTGTAAATTAATATTATTACACATAACAAAACATAAAGTCTTATCTTTAAGTACACGATAGAACTCTGGCAAATAATCTTTACAAGAAATATCATTAAACTTAAAAATATTACCTTTTTTTGCAATATCTGTTTTCCAATATCCCCCCATTGTTCCGCTATTTCCACGTGCAGTTACCTTATAAGGCGGGTCTGTAACAATACAATCCACGCTTTTATCTGGAATATTTTTCATTTCAATTAAACAATCACCATGAATCAGTTGCATTATTCCTCCCCTTCTCTGTCTTTTATTGCGTCGGCAATTCTTTTCTTAGCAATCTCAAAATAATTGTCGTCTTGATTACGTTGTTAGATGCCGATTAGTACCAACCAAAATGTTCTGAAAAGTATTCAGCGAGTTCCGCGTATGCTTTTGCGAAAACAAGTTCCCTGTGTGAGCCCTGAACATGAATAACAGGG
>Ga0172378_10003406_pt1 | contig 14953 bp, 8 predicted proteins | sample GrowelOW332metaG_FD_119755 | JGI IMG/M metagenome (GOLD analysis project Ga0172378, IMG submission 119755) | Groundwater microbial communities from an aquifer near a municipal landfill in Southern Ontario, Canada - Pumphouse #3_1 metaG | ecosystem: Environmental > Aquatic > Deep subsurface >... | reverse complement strand
TCAATCCTGAGTTTAAAGAAACTGATGATTTTTCGGATAAAGAAAAGGAGGTTCTGCATTTATTGGAAATAGAGGGACAGGTAACTCTTGATAGCCTAAACCGTGTTATTGGTAAACGGGTTTATACAGTCGTAAAATCGCTTTTGAAAAAGAACGTTATCAGCATAGAAGAAAATCTTTTTGATCCGTTTAAACCAAAAAAAATCTGGTATGTGTTTTTAGGAGATCAGTTTCTTACAGAAGAAAAGATAAAGGAAGCATTTGATACTTTAAAAAGAGCAAAGAAACAGTCTTCACTTTTCCATCTTTTTTTGTCACTCACTATTTATTCAGATGATAATAAACAAACCTGCATCAGTAAAAAAGAACTTTTAACAGAAAGTGGTCTGAGTGACGGAATTTTAAGGGCACTGGTTACAAAAGGATTTCTTCGTATGGAGGAAGTGGGGACAGGAAGGCTTGACCTCAGTAAACAGAAGGAAGATCATAAAATTGATCTTAATGAATTTCAGCAAAAGGCGTTTGATGAGATTGAGGAGCAATTTTTAACAAAAAAGCCGGTTCTTCTTCATGGTGTTACATCCAGCGGAAAAACGGAAATATATATAAAATTAATAGAGGAGGAACTAAAATGGGGACGTCAGGTTTTGTATTTAGTTCCGGAAATAGGACTGACAACTCAGCTTACTCAAAGACTTAAAAAGGTTTTCGGAAATAAAGTTGGCGTATATCATTCGGGGTTCAGTGATGCTGAACGTATGGAAATATGGCAGGAAATAAAAAAAGGGGATCAAAGTTCTTACCGGATTATCCTGGGAACCCGTTCTTCTATGTTTTTGCCGTTTAAAGATCTTGGGCTTATTATTGTTGATGAGGAACACGAGACCAGCTATAAGCAGTTCGACACTGCTCCTCGTTATAATGCACGGGATCTGGCTATTGTTTTGGGGAAAATTCATAATGCCAACGTTTTACTTGGAACGGCAACTCCCTCTTTCGAAAGCTATTATAATGCGAAGATAGGTAAATATGGTCTTGTAGAGTTAAAAAAACGATACAGGGATGCTCAATTGCCTGAAATAAAAATTGCTGATATTCGTCGTGCGACATATAGAAAACAAATGCATTCAGAACTTACCCCGGAATTATATGATGAAATAGTCAGGGCTCTGAAAAATAAAGAGCAGATAATACTTTTTCAAAACCGGCGTGGATTTGCTCCATATTTGCAATGTCCTTCATGCGGAGCGATTCCTAAATGCAAACATTGTGATGTAAGTCTTACTTATCATAAGCAGAGGTCTGCACTTGTATGTCATTATTGTGGATATACTGTACCGGTTCCACAAAAATGTGAATCCTGCGGATCAGGAGAATTAAAGATGAAGGGCTATGGTACGGAAAAAATAGAAGAAGATATTAAAGCATTATTTCCGGAGGCAAACATTGCAAGGATGGATTTGGATACTACCCGTGCAAAACAAGGATATGAACGCATTATTCATAAGCTTGAAACAGGGCAGATAGATATTTTAATTGGTACTCAGATGGTAACTAACGGATTGGATCTGGATAATGTTAGTGTAGTAGGAATTCTGGATGCAGATCAGATTTTAAATTATCCGGATTTTCGTTCTTATGAAAAATCTTTTCAGTTAATGGCACAGGTTAGTGGCAGGGCAGGACGTAAAAATAAACAGGGAAAAGTGTTTATACAAACTTTGCAGCCCGAACATCCTGTGCTGATAGATGTTCTCAAAAATGATTTTCTTTATTTGTTTAAAACTCAGATGGAAGAGAGAAAATTATTTCATTATCCTCCTTATACAAGGCTTATTAAAATAATTTTAAAACACAGGGATTGGAAACGTGTAGAAAATGCTTCCTCTGGTTTGGCTATATTATTAAAGAAAAAGTTTAATGGTCGTGTACTGGGACCGGAATCGCCGGTAATTGGCAGGGTGCAAAACTGGTTTCGTAAAGAAATATGGGTTAAGCTTGAAAAGGATAACAGTATTAAAAATAAAAAAATGGAGATCATGGAAGATATCAATAGGATAAGGAGTTTACCTAATAATTCGGGATTGATGATCTCGGTTGATGTTGATCCATTTTGATTTTTTAACGTCTAAAATCTGATACTCCTGTAAAATTTAGTATTTTTGTATACTGAAGCTATGGTTCATTTTTTAAGTATTAAAAAAGAATAAATTTAAAGGCCTGAAATGGGGTTTTGTTTTTAGTGTATTTGTATTAATTTTAGACAATGATAAAATCTGTATAGGTATGGGGAAAGTTATTGCAATTACAAATCAAAAGGGCGGAGTTGGGAAAACAACGACAGCAATCAGTCTGTCCTCCAGTCTGGCTATTTTGGATAAAAAAGTATGATTGATAGATGCGGATCCGCAGGCTAATGCAACTTCAGGAATTGGTTTTGAAGTAAAAGATATAGAAACGAGTATTTATGAATGTATTGTTAATGATATTGATCCGAAAAATATTATTTTAAAATCAAAAGTACCGGGTATGGATTTGATACCTTCTCATATTGATTTGGTGGGAGCTGAGATAGAAATGCTTAATATGCCAAATCGTGAGAACTTATTATCTGTAGTTATTGACAAAGTTAAAGACGAATATGATTATATTTTTATAGATTGCTCTCCTTCTCTGGGTCTGATAACAGTAAATGCACTAACCGCTGCTGATTCTATTATTATTCCCGTTCAATGTGAATATTTTGCACTGGAGGGTTTGGGTAAATTACTAAATACTGTAAAAATTATTCAGTCACGGCTTAATCCTAAACTTGATATAGAAGGCTTTTTGCTTACAATGTTTGATTCACGGCTTAATCTTTCAAATCAGGTATTTGAAGATGTAAAAAGTCATTTTGGGGATATGGTATTTAATACGGTGATTTCAAGAAATGTAAAACTGAGTGAGGCTCCAAGTTATGGGATGCCTGTTTTATTGTATGATGCAAGTTCAAATGGAGCAAAAAGTTATATGAATCTTGCTCGTGAAATTATGCAGAAACAGGAAATTGAAAAAAAGGTGAATACCAATAAATAATAAACCTAATAAATTAGATGAATTATGGCTAAAAGGAGTGTACTTGGAAGAGGTTTGGGAGCGTTGATGAGTGATGCTGATATGCATAATGAACATCGTGTTTCCATAAATGAAATTCCATTGAATTATATTGAGGCCAATCCTTTTCAACCACGATCAAAATTTGATGAAACAGCTTTGTATGAATTATCTGCTTCTATTAAAAAGCTTGGTTTAATTCAGCCGGTAACATTGAGGGAGAAAGGTCCTAATAAATACCAGATTATTGCAGGAGAACGTCGTTGCAGAGCATCAAAGATGGCAGGATTAAAAACAGTTCCTGCCTATATACGATTGGCCGAAGATGATGGGATGCTGGAAATGGCTCTGGTAGAAAATATACAAAGAGAAGATCTGGATGCTATAGAAGTGGCTCTCTCATATCAGCAACTGTTGGATGAATGTTCTCTTACACAGGAAACGCTTAGTGAGCGTGTCGGAAAAAAACGTTCTACAATATCTAATTATTTAAGACTTTTAAAACTTCCTACCGAAATTCAAAAAGGAATAATTGAAAAAAGAATTTCTATGGGACATGCCCGCGCATTGATAAATATGTTAAATGCTGAAGATCAGCTTATCGTTTATGGCAGAATCTTAAAATATGGTCTGTCAGTGAGAAAAGTAGAAGAGATGGTAAGATTGTGGAATGGAAACAAAATAAACGAAGAAGATGATAAGAAAAAGAATGTAAAAGAAAAATATCCTGAAGAATACAAGAGCCAGATAGAACAGTTAAATACCTATTATAGAACTAAAATAGATTTTTCCTTAAACAAAAAAGGTAAAGGTAAAGTTATAATTCCCTTCCTGAATAAAGAAGATATGGAGAAAATTTTCCGTGCTTTAAAGTCAGAAAATAAATAGCTGGGGATACTAAAAAAGTAAAACTTTGAATCGTAAATATATAATTATTTTTGTCTTTTTCTGTTTTTTTATTCAGGCAGGATTTGCACAAAAAGGAAATACCCCGGAACAAAGAATGCCGGATCATAATAATATAAAGACAGATACAACTTTTATAATTGAACAGGAATCGGAACATTCACCCCGAAAGGCTACGATTTATTCGGCTGTTTTTCCCGGACTTGGTCAGATATACAATAAAAAATACTGGAAGCTTCCTCTTATATATGGTGGTTTTATTGCACTTATTTATAGTATTAACATGAATAATAATTATTATAAGCAATATAAAAGTGCTTATTCGGATATCATTGACAGTGATCCTACAACAAAATCATATGAAAATCTGGATATAGAGGGAGTTTGGGATTTTACAGATGATAGTGAAGTTGAACAGTTTACTACCCGGTTAAGTACTGCAAAAGAATCTTCTCTGAGGTACAGGAATCTTTGTATTATAGGAACTGTCGCCTTATATGCTGCGAATATTATGGATGCAGCGGTGGATGCTAACTTTTTTAATTTTAATATAAGTGAGGATTTGACAATAAACTGGACTCCACAAACTTCTCTGTGTATGAACAGGGAGATGTTTGGATTTCAATGCGTATTAAAATTTTAGAACAACAAATTACCTCTTTTTGCTGGTTTGCTTTTACCTATTGGAATAAAAATATAGATAGGCTACAGGGCTTAAAATAAATGAGAGGCCTGAGTGAAAAAAGGGGCTATAAATAAAAAATAAAAGATAATTTAAACTAATGAGAAGAACGATACATATAATTATAATTTTGCTTTTTTGCTTTTCAGAATGGGCAGGTGCAACAAAATTAAATAAAGATTCACTAACCAGGATAAGAAAAATAGAGATAATTTCTTTAGGTGATTCCTTGGAAATATGTAAAACTAAATATTTCTATCCTGATGAGAATTTAAATGCATTATTTTCTGATAATATTGATAGTCTTCTGAATTCCTGGTATTTAAAACATGCATTCGTTTTTCCTGAAAATGAGACAGGGGAAGGATCGGTAGCATTTAATTTGCCGGATTCTGTATATGTAAAACAATTACAGGCTATAGATTCTTATGTCGATCTTTCTTATAACAAAACAGTTAAAAATTTTATACATCTTTATCTCAGTAAACGGAAGAAACTTACTGAGTCTATTATTGGTTTGTCTGCATACTATTTCCCTATGATAGAGGAAAAACTTGATAAATATAATCTTCCTCTTGAATTAAAGTATATGACAATTATTGAGTCCGCTTTAAATCCTGCAATACGGTCAAGGGCAAATGCGGTTGGACTGTGGCAGTTTATGTATGGTACCGGGAAAATGTATAAATTACATATTGGAACTTTTGTTGACGAACGATGCGATCCTGTAAAGGCTACTGAGGCGGCGGCAAAATATTTAACTGATCTTTATAAAATATATAAAGACTGGCATTTGGTTATTGCAGCATATAATTGTGGTCCCGGCAATGTTAATAAAGCAATTCGCCGATGCGGAGGAACTCATGATTATTGGAAAATATATTACAGTCTTCCCAGGGAAACCAGGGGGTATGTTCCTGCCTTTATTGCGGTCGCTTATGTTATGAATTATTATAAAGAATATGGATTAAAACCTCATTATCCCGATTACCCGATGGTTACGGATACTGTGATGATAAATAATTATCTTCATTTTAAACAGATTTCTAAAATTTTGAATATTCCGGAGGGGGAGTTATCTTCATTAAATCCACAGTACAAACTTGATATAATACCTGCGAATGAAGAAAAGGGTTATCCATTATGTATTCCTATTGATAAAGTTGAAGATTATATTGACCGGGAAGAAGAAGTATATGCATATAACAGGGAGGATTTTTTCCCAAATAATGAAATAAAAATTCCTAACGTAAGACACACTCATTTTTATCCTGCCTCAATAAAAGGGAAAACAAGAATACTATATAAGGTAAAGCGGGGTGATAATCTGGGGCAGATTGCCGAGAATTATCATGTACGAATTAACGATTTACGTTATTGGAATAATATCCGCAGGAGTCTTATTCGTGAAGGCCAAAAGCTGGCAATTTTTGTTCCCTCGTCAAAAAAGAAAGTTTATGCAAATTTGAATACCTCTTCTTCTTCAGTACGAAAAACATCAGGACATTCTTCTGTGAAAATAAATAATGAACCGGAAAATCCGAATTATATTTATTATACAGTAAGGCGTGGAGATAATTTATGGTCTATAGCAAGACGATTCCCTGGAATATCTAATCATGATATAATGCAGCTAAACCAACTGGAAGAGGAAGATATAAAACCTGGACAAAAACTAAAAATAAGACTAAAGGCATAAAAATATTAAAAAATGGATTGCAACTTTTTAAATATAATATGGGAAGAGTTAAAAAATTAGTAAATTTATTGTACTAAGGAGATGAAAATTGCAATTTGTCTATATGGAAACTAACATTTAGTGATGTGAATTTTTATAAGAGTAAGGAAAATTTTTTTAAGCATTATTTTTTATTACAGGATAATTTAAAAATTATTGGTACGTATTTTTCTGCTTTAATGACTTTCTTTTTTGCCGTGATTTCCGTTTTTTATGTCTTTTTATTTATAAGTCATTTCGGATTTCAGAATGAGCAGATTTCTAAAGAAATTAATCATTATGCTCAAATTATACTGTATCTTTTATTTTATACCCGTTATCTCCCCGAAATTTTAGTTCTTAGAAAAAGGAAAACAAAGCAGTGGGTTATTGACGGTTTTACTTTTTTTATATTTTTGACCGTTGTACTGTATAATATAAACAGAGGCAATCTGTATCTTGGATTGTTTGGTGATGTATTCAATTTTGTTATTATAAATGTTGCCATACTATTTTTGATTATTACCAGGTTATCTTCAGTATTTCAGGTTATTAGTTCTATAAAAATAGATCCTGCACTTCTTATTGTGCTGAGTTTTATGTTTATGGTATTTTTGGGTTCCGGATTGCTTATGCTTCCTAAGGCACAAGCACAACCTGTATCTTATTTTCAGTCATTATTCACCTCAGTTAGTGCAGTATGTGTAACAGGACTGACAGTTGTTGATATTACCACGTCATATACAGAATTAGGAAGGCTGATTATAATTTGTCTTATACAAATTGGTGGACTTGGAATTATGACTTTTACAGGGTTTTTTGGATATGTTTTTACTGGCAGCGCAACTTATAAAGACAGGTTACTGATAAAGGAAATGGTTTCATCTGATACTCTGGACAGTTTGTTTAAAATGCTTATGCAGATAATACTTATAACATTTTTAATTGAATTCATCGGTGCATGTGTTATATATAGCAGTCTGGGAAATGATTTTATAGGGAACAGAATATTATTTTCAGCGTTTCATTCTATTTCTGCTTTTTGTAATGCAGGATTTTCTACAGTTGAGGGTGGAATGACCGCATCTTTCCTTCAGGGAAATACTTTATTTATTATAACAATTGCCATTTTGATCATATTCGGTGGTCTGGGATTTCCTGTTATACTAATTCTACTTAAAACTATAAGAAATAGCTTTGTAGGAATATTTCCCGGATTGAAAAGAGAAAAATTACGCTGGCATCCTCTTAGTAATAATATTAATTATCGTATTGTCCTGTCTTCTACTGCAATATTGCTTTTCTTTGGAACTATTCTATACTTTTTACTTGAAAAAAACAATAGTCTTCAGGGTGTATCAGGTTTTAAGCAATGGCTGATTTCTTTTTTTGGAAGCGTAAGTGCAAGAACTGCCGGCTTCAATCTTGTCGATATGACAAAATGGACAACTCCTACTGTTTTTTTGATGATGTTTTTAATGTGGGTAGGAGCTTCTCCTGGGTCGACAGGAGGAGGAATTAAAACTATCACATTTGCACTTGCATTTAAAACATGTGTTTCTTTTATACGTGGACGTTCTTCTTTGCAGATAGGAAACAGGGAAATTGCCAGAGAAACCCTTGTACGTGTAATGGTGGTTATTATCCTTTCATTTGTGTTTATTTCTATAGGTTGTTTTTTTCTGCTTATAACCGATAAGGACAAAAATCCTGTTAGTTTAATTTTCGAAACTTTTTCGGCTTTTGGAACAGTAGGTCTGTCCCTTGTGAATACTTCAACATTAAGTCATGGAGGACAAATTATTATAATGGTTTTGATGTTTCTTGGTAGATTAGGTCCTTTAACTGTTCTAACTGGAATGTTTCTTTCAGAAAGGAAACAATACTTTAAATACCCCAAACAAAATTTGATTATTAATTAAATGTATGTTTCTCTGAACAAAAATTGCAGAGATATCAGACAAATAATGTATTTTTTTTAAAGCAGGTTGGTGGTTCGAGAAATCGGGAATAAAATAAGATTAAAAATATTAAAATTGAAACATGTTTATTACTTTTAACTTTTTTAGATGGACTCATATATATAAATTACAAAAAATGGATTTTAAAGAAAATAAATATTGGTTTTTATTAATTTTTTTATTTATTAATTTTATAATTATACCTAAAGTCAATGGTAAACCAATTTATAAAAAAGAGATCCGCCATTTCGTTAAATATGTAGACACAAGAATAGGGGTAATAGATCATAATAAAAATCAATGTGTTATTGGTCCACAACTTCCCTTTGGCTCCATAAATCCTTCACCCGAAACGCCTGATGGCGGTGATGATGGTTATGCGCCTGGGAAACCGATAAGAGGATTTGGTCAGCTTCATGTGAGCGGTACCGGATGGGGTAAGTATGGTCATTTTTTAGTAAGTCCTCAGGTCGGGCTTAAATTCGGTGAAAAAGAACACGACTCATCAATTTCCGGTGAGGTAGCCACAGCATCTTATTATAAAGTTGACCTGGACAGATATGGTATCACTGCGGAAGTAACCCCTACATCTCATTGTGCCATGTATCGGTTTACATTTCCTAAAACAGACAGTACCTTTGTTTTGATGGATGTTACACACAGCCTTACAAAAGACATTGCAACCTATATTGGAGGTACTGTTTTTTCAAATTCGGTTGCTATAGATTCCATTTCAAAAGATCAAATTTGGGGAATGATAAAGTATGAAGGAGGATTTGGTCAGGGGGCTTACAATCTGCATTTTTATGCCAGTTTTTCAAAAAAACCTTCGCAGTGTGGTGTATGGAAAAATAAAAAATTACAATATGGTATTTATTCAACTTCTCTTTCAGACAAACAGGACCGGATAGGATGTTTTTTAAAATTCGATAATCCGGAAAATAGTCCCATCCTTATGAAGATCGCCATTTCTTTTAAAAGTATAGAGAAAGCAAAAGAGTATATTGCCAATGAGATTAAAGGATGGAATTTTGAATCTGTAAAACAGGCAGGTGATTTGAAATGGGACACTGCTTTGAGCAATATATTACTGGAAGGTGCTACTGCCAAACAAAACAAAATGTTTTATACTGCCTTGTATCATAGTATGGTTATGCCAAGAGACAGGACAGGCGACTTCAGGGAATGGAAAGATAATGAGCAGATATGGGATGACCAATTTGCCATATGGGACACCTGGCGTACCGTTTTCCCTCTGATGGTTCTTATAAATCCGGAAATGGTCAAAGGTAATATTTCCTCTTTTATAAATAGGTGGGAACACAATCATCAGGTGAAAGATGCGTTTATTGCCGGAATAGATATGTATGCCGAACAAGGGGGAAATAATGTCGATAACGTGATTGCAGATGCCATTCTAAAAGGTGTGCAGGGGATAGATATCAAAAAAGCTTATGAAGTTCTTAAATATAATGCAGACCATGAGCGCAATGGATTTCAGGGAATGTCTCAAAATACACCATATGATAGCATCAGTGGAATGTATAAAAAAAGAGGTTGGATTCCGGGTTCCAAAATGTCATGTTCAATTACACTTGAATACGCATATAATGATTTTTGTATTGCCGAAGTAGCAAAAAAGCTAGGACACAAAGATGACTATGATAAATATATTAAACGTTCTAAACTATGGATAAATCTTTGGAATTCCAATATTGAAAGTAATGGTTATAAAGGTTTTATATGTCCTAAAACCGTAGATGAGAAATGGATTCCTATTGACTTTACTCATAGATGGGGCTCCTGGAAAAATTATTTTTACGAAGCTAATTCATGGAGTTATTCATTTTTTGTTCCTCATCAAATCGATAAACTAATTGAATTAAACGGAGGGGAAAAATTATTCGTAAAAAAATTAGATTTTGCATTCCGCAATGAACTTATTGAACTTGCCAACGAGCCTTCCTTTCTGACAGTACGTTTGTTTGATGCGGCAGGAAGACCAGATATTAATAGTTACTGGGTAGATTATATCATGAATAATCTTTATAGCGAAACCAGCCTTCCAGGTAATGATGACAGTGGAGCTATGTCGTCGTGGTATGTTTTTTCCGCAATGGGCTTTTTCCCTAATGCAGGACAGGAAACCTATTTTTTGAATGCTCCTTTTTGTAAAAAAATTATTATACAACGTTCAGAAGGTAAGGATATCATTATAAATGCACCTAATGCTTCTCCAAAAAATATTTATATGAAATCGATCAAAATCAATGGTAAAAGATTAAAAAAACCATGGTTTTACCATCATTCTATAAAGGATGGGGCTGTTTTGGATTATGATCTGACAAATAAACCGCAATCAACAATTAATTGAAAATATGATAGCTGGTTCGGGTAGCAATAGTCTGTTAAGTATATTTAATAGGAATTATGGACTTTTATAATAGGAATAATATATATCAAATTATTAACAACCTTATAAATTATATTTTTGTTATTAAGAATGTCAAATATGTATTTTTAAATAACAGTATTAATATTATATAACAATGAAATTAAAAACCTTTACAGTAGTATTTTTTCTTATAATGAGCATGACCACATTCGCTCAGAAACAGAATGAAGGATGTCCCGCAGAACAATATAAGACAATGAGTGATAATGGAGCCTGGTGCTGGTTCTCAGATCCTCGTGCAGTAAGTCTGAATGGGAAAATTTATTCGGGATGGGTATCTTGTGAGGGCAATATTATGGTTGGCAGCTATAATATAAAAACAGGTGATATAAAAACTGTTGATTTATATCCCGGGTTCGACAAGGATGATCATGCCACCCCTTCTTTTTTAATATTACCTGACAAAAAAATTATGGTGTTTTTTTCTGCTCATAGCAGAATTGGAAACGGTGAAAAAGTGGCTTCAATTCTTTATTCGACTACTAAGAATCCTGAAGATATTACTCAGTGGGAACCGCTTAGCCGAAAAACAGAAAACGTAAAAGGTAACAGATCTTTTTGTTATAACAATCCTGTTATGCTTTCTGAAGAAAACAACAGAATTTATGTTTTCTGGCGGGGTGCTGACTGGAAACCTACTTTTAGTTATACCGATAATTTCGGTAAAACATGGTCGAAGTCTTCAACATTGGTTAAGTCTTCTCTCAATCCGAGTAAAAGACCCTATACTAAAGTATATAGTAATGGGAAAGATGAAATTTATTTTGCTTTTACTGATGGACATCCCCGCGAAGAAGCTTTAAATAGCATATATTATATGAAATACAAAAAAGGTAAATTTTATAAAGCAGATGGTACAGTGGTAGGTACTATGGAAACACTTCCTGTTGAACACGAACAATGTGATGTAGTTTATGATAGCCCAAAAGCATTTAAAACTACAAACAATGCTGTTAGATCATGGATATGGGATGTAGCAATTGATAATTCAGGTAATCCTGTTATGGCATATACACGTTTGCCTGAAGAAACAAAACATGAATATTATTATGCCAAATGGAATGGTACTTCATGGTTGAATTATAAGGTTTCTGCCGGCGGAGATTGTTTTCCAAGATATCCTAAAACAAAATCAATGCGTAATCCGGAACCTCATTATTCAGGAGGTATATGTATAGATCACGAAAATGCCAATATCGTTTATTATTCAAAACCGGTTGGCGATATTTTTGAAATATTTAAGGCCGAGACCAATAATAACGGAAAATCCTGGAAAGAAACCGCTATTACTTACAATTCAAAGAAAGATAACGTTCGTCCTTTCGCTATACGTGGAGCCGGTGACAATGAAAAAATTCAGATCTTATGGATGTATAATGACAGATATGTTCATTATGAGGATTTTAACGCAAGAATAAAAATAGAGAAAAAGAAATAATATTACCTTGCAGTATAAGTTTCAGTATAAGTAAATATTCCGAAAATATTATTCCTAAAAACGTTACATATAAAAATAAAATATAATTATTATGAAAAATTTTTTGTTGGTTATCATTATGATATTTTCTTTTGTTGAATGTAAAAGAAATGTTGAAAATATTGAATTAAAAAGCCCTGATAATTCATATGTATTCAATCTTGACGTAAATAAAAATTTATTTTATAATGTAGTTTGGGAAAATCAAATTATAATCGAAAAGTCATCACTTGGATTTAAACTAAACGATGGTACTATCTTTCCCCGGAATTTTAAAGTATCAAATATCGAAAAAGTTTCTAAAAATACAGAGTGGGCACCTCTTTACGGTGAAAGTAAAGTTTATACTGATAATTATAATGAGGTATTAGTACATCTTTCATGTGCTGATAAGGTTGTGAATATGGCTCTGAGAGTTAGAGCATACAATCAGGGAGTAGCATTCAGGTACGAATTTGATAACCAAAAGGAACTTGGAGTAGATCAGGAACTGACAGAATTTTCATATCCTGGTGACGTTGATGTGTGGGTAAGCAGTAGAGCACAGTCAGAGATTACAAAACAAAAGATTTCTGAAATATCATATATTGCAGAAAGACCATTATTAGCTGAATTATCCGATTCTGTTTTTACTGCAATTGGTGAAGGTGGTCTGGTTGATTTCGCCCGTATGAAATTTAAAAAAAGCGAATTAAAAGAGAACACTCTGGTTGCATCTCTTGATAAAGGAGAAAAGGGTATTTTTCCCATTACTATTCCGTCTAATAGTTATAATACACCGTGGCGTTATGTTATGGCAGGGGAAACTCCTGCACAAATTCTTCAGAATAATTATTTGTTGCTTAATCTTAATGAAGAAAATAAAATTAAGGATACGTCTTTTATAAAACCGGGTAAAGTTATTCGTGAAAATACACTTACCACTAAGGGCGGAATAGCCTGTGTGGATTTTGCAAAAAAACACAATTTGCAGTTTATAGAGTTTGATGCAGGCTGGTATGGTAATGAATATGATGATGCTTCAGATGCAACAACTGTAACAGTTGATCCTAAACGTTCTAAGGGACCTCTTGATTTGCAATATGTTATTTCTTATGCTAAAGAAAATGGGATTGGTGTTATACTTTATGTAAATCGTCGTTCTCTCGAAAAACAGATTGATGATGTATTACCATTATTAAAGTCATGGGGTGTGGCAGGTATAAAATATGGCTTTGTAAATGTAGGATCGCAAAAATGGACAAACTGGTTGCATGAAGCGATTCGTAAAGCAGCTGCAAATGGTTTAATGGTGGATGTTCATGACGAATATCGTCCAACCGGTTATACTCGTACTTATCCCAATTTTATGACACAGGAGGGAATTCGTGGTGATGAAGAATCCACTTCTAATGATGGTGTTATTAATACTATTTTCACAAGAATGGTTGCTGGTGCAGGTGATCATACTAATTGCTATTTTACCGAAAGGGTAGATACAAAAATGGGTTCACATGCATCGCAGATGGCAAAAATAATTTGTATTTACAGTCCATGGCAGTTTTTATACTGGTATGACCGGCCCCAGGGTTCAGTAAGTAAAAAATACGATAAAAAAGCTATTCCTGAAATTAAGGATCTTCAATTTTATGACGATGTACCTACGGTTTGGGACAAAACAAAGGTTATAGAAGGATACCCGGGAAAATATGTTACAATTGTACGTAAAAAAGGTAATAAATGGTATCTGGGAGCTTTGTCAGGAACTGAAAAATATAACCTTTCTGTAAAACTAGATTTTTTGGATAAAGATATTTCTTATAAAGCGACTGTCTTTTCTGATGATAAATCTTTAAATACCAGAACAAATGTAAAAATTTGCGAAATGAAGGTAAATAATCATTCTTTTTTTACGCAAAATATTCTTAAAGAAAATGGAGTGGCTGTAATATTTACTCCTATCGAAAAGTAACTTATTAAAAAGGATATCAATTCTTTAATTCGATACTTAATTATAAATTTTAATAACGTTTTTTTTATTGTTTTTTACATTCGTTTAAAATATTAAAGATTGTTTCCCTGAGGAATGACTGTTAATAAATTAACTTTGTGTTTAAGTATGAATAATTGTATCTGATTTTATGGAACGTAGAAAATTTTTAAAATATAATTCGATGGCTCTGGGTGGTATGATGTTCGCTCCTTATGTTAGTAGTGGATCTGTTCTTACCGATTCAGGTTATGTAAGTAATCGCCCTTCTGTTGCTGACCGAAAGTTTATTAGTCCGGTTATTGAAAAGACGATTGAAAATATACAGAAAAAAATATCTGATCCAAAATTATCATGGATGTTCGGAAATTGTTTTCCTAATACACTTGATACAACTGTAGATTTTTCAATAAAAGACGGGAAACCGGATACCTTTGTTATTACCGGAGATATTAAGGCTATGTGGTTAAGGGATTCAGCTGCTCAGGTATGGCCATATCTGAAATTTGTCATTGAGGATAAGAAACTGGACTTATTATTTCAAGGTGTACTTAATCGTCAGGCAAAGTGCATAAATATAGATCCTTATGCTAATGCTTTTAATAAGGAAGCAACCGGTAGTGAATGGGATTCGGATAATACAGAAATGAAACCTGAACTTCATGAAAGGAAATGGGAAATAGACTCGTT
>Ga0172378_10003405_pt1 | contig 14953 bp, 13 predicted proteins | sample GrowelOW332metaG_FD_119755 | JGI IMG/M metagenome (GOLD analysis project Ga0172378, IMG submission 119755) | Groundwater microbial communities from an aquifer near a municipal landfill in Southern Ontario, Canada - Pumphouse #3_1 metaG | ecosystem: Environmental > Aquatic > Deep subsurface >... | reverse complement strand
AGTAACCAGTGCTTTCTTCATTCTGAAGCCTCCTAAACGATGAACGAATCATTTTTTTAAAGATGCCAGAAAACTGTGGGCGATGAAGTTGTAGATTCCTTCCATCCCATAGCTTCCGAACTTCTTTATTGCGTTTTTCTTCTGTACTCTTCCGGATTCGATCGATGCAGCCAATTTCGAACAGGCGGCATCGGTATCACCATTTTCGATCGCGTCACATATTTCCGAATACACGCGTGGAGTATCAAGGTTCGGAGAGGCAAGCGAGAAGACGTTCACCATCATCATCTGCGGGACAAGTTTATTGAACGCATTTTCCAGATTCTGGTTTCGACAGAGACTATTCAGTATGCGGTGGAACTCAAGATCGTGACTCAATGTCTCGATGATGTTTCCGTTCTGATTGCATTGTTGTTCAAGCGCGACTTCCTTCCTCAGGAGCGCCAATGAAGCGGGTTCGATTCCCTTTTGCAGGGAGAATCGAAGAATCGAGCATTCCAGGCATTGACGGGCGTCGTAGAGAGCATCGATGCTCTCGAGCGTGATTTCCGGCACTTTGAATCCTTTCCCCGTCGCAAGAACGAGACCGTCGTTGAGCAGCAGCATGATGGCTTGCCGGACAGGCGTCCTGCTCATCCCAAGGATCTTGCTCAGCGTGTAGTCGGAAACGAAGGAGCCGGGAGGGAGCTGGTACTTGAAGATCATGTCGGAGATGAGCTGGTACGCTTTCTCTACTTGATTTTCTTTCATAAGCCCTCCGTCGTCGAGAGTGTATACACTTTTTGTATACGAAAACCGTACCATGATATATCTCCAGTGTCAAGTTGAATATGACAAAACCAATCAGAGTTTTTTTCGTGGTGGAGTGAAGTAGGTTGCCATCGATGTTGTGAAGGGGTCCTCCGGTACGACACAGCTGCATCTATTGTGGACGGGAAGTCGTCCAGAGGATACCGAGGGGAGGGCCCGCACGCCGTTTTTCGTTCGCGCGTTTTCCTGTTTTGTGTTTTCCCTTCCATCTGCTATACTTCAGTCAATATGGCAACAATCAAGGATATCGCGAAACTGGCCGGTGTTTCCCAAGGAACGGTCTCGAACGTACTGAACGGGAAAGGAATCGTCAGTAGCAAGAAAATAGTATTGGTGGAAGACGCAGCCCGGGCATTGGGCTATACGATAAACGAACGGGCGAAGCTGCTGAGGAAAGGATCGAGCAGCATCCTTGCCTTGATCCTTCCGAACCAACGCGACAGACAGTACATTGATTTCCAGATATCATTTACCGCATTCGCAGAGTCGAATGGATTTGAAGTGAGCTTGCATTACTCTGAAGACAATAGTGATCGCGAGCGGGCATTGATCGAACAAGTCAAGTCCTCGATGGCTTCCGCGATCGTTACGTTCACTTGTCTGGGCAAGCAGGCCGCGAGTGCGTATCAGGAGCGTGGCTTTTCCACGGAACAGGTGCTTTTCGTCGAACGGCGAGGGGGGCGAAGCTACATCGGGTTCGATTATGAACGTGCCGCGCAGGACATAGCGGAACGCGCGAACACGGAGCAACCGGCGTTGGTCACGATCGTCACCGAGGAGACATCTTCCCAGGATGAGGCGTTCTATAAGGAATTCTGCCGTTCCCTCGATCCGAAAATCGTACGAAGAAGAATCAATACCAATCCGTTTTCGCGGAAATCGAAAGTATTCGGTGTGTATGAAGAAGAGGCCGCGGACGCCATGATCGTCTGTACCCATCTGGGATTGGCTCGGGAGTGCCGTAGCATCCAGCAATGTTTCTTTCCTGAATCCAAGAGCCAGATCATCACGCTGGCCCCGCTGGGTTCCCTGCCGGATCAGGATTTTCAGGAATATGAGTTGAACTACCGTTATCTGGGGAGGAAAGCGGCCGAACAGATTCTGGAAACCATGGACGGGAACGGAAGCAAGACTGTCGTCATCGAGAATTCAGGATTCAGGACTTGGATGACATCGCCGATGATCATCCGAGGGAATCCTCGTTCGTTGCGGATGCTCCTGCTTGACGCGCCGCCTTCGTTCGCATTGCAGCACTTGGCTCGGTTGTACTGCAGGTATACGGGAGTCGCGATCGACATCGACATCGCAAGCTACGAAGGCATCAACGAAATCCTAGGTTCTGAAACCGCGGCTTCGCGCTATGATATCCTCCGGGTCGGGGCAGACGTGTTGTCTTGGGTCGCCCCAAGAATACTGAAGCCGCTGGATGAGATCGATTACGATGTCGAGTCTGTCTTCGAAGCCATGGTCGACGGCTTGGAGCGTCCGTTTTCGGTCGTCATGGGCAAGCGGTATGCGATCCCGATTTCCCCGAGCCTGCAGGTCCTGTACTACCGGAAGGATCTGTTCTCGAAAACAGTTCTCCGACGGATCTATCAAGAGACATACCACGAGAATCTCGAGGTGCCGAAGAGCTTCGCCCAGTACAATCGGATCGCCGAGTTTTTTTCTCGACGACAGAATCCGAAGGCGCCGGTCGCCTACGGATCGACGCTGGTTCTTGGCAAAACGCCGATTTTGGCGGGAACGGAATTCATGACTCGATACTTCAGCTATGCGGGAAGCCTGTTTGAAGACGGACTGCCGAAACTGCTGAGTCCGGAAGCCGAACAGTCCATCGCGGACATCCTGCAGCTACGGCCATGCGTCGATACCACCTTGAAATGGTGGACGGAAGCGGCGGAGGCTTTCGCGAACGGAAATTCCGCGATGACGATCCTTTTCTCGAATTTCGCATCCGAGTTCTTCAGCAAGAATTCATTGGTATCCGACAAGGTGGGATACAGCATGATTCCGGGCGGTTCGCCGTTGCTCGGAGGTGGCAGCCTGGGGGTCTGCAAGTCCAGCAGGTATCCTCAGGAGGCGTTGCGGTTCATAGCATGGCTGACAAGCGATCCTGTTTCATCTTCCGTAGCGCTGTTGGGAGGCAATCCCGTCTCACGGGATACGTTGACGAACTATGAAGTCATCGAAACCTATCCGTGGATGGAGATGCTGTCGACCGGGTTCACCAGCGCGCTGGGCCAGCGGACGCCGTCGCAGGACAACGCCCCGTTCAACGACCACAAGTTCGTCAATCTCCTGGGGAACGCCGTATGGGCGTGTTGGTACGACGACGTTTCCCCCAGGGATGCGCTTCGTCAGGCATATGACCGCTATTGTTCGGAACGGACAGAATATACCATTCGCTGATTCATCGTCGCACGCAGACTTTCGTACGCCAGAGAGACGGTTTCGAGGGGAGTTTTTTTGTATGAAAAAAATAATTGACACGTTTCAATTTTGGATGCAATACTGTTGTTGGATGGATGTTGCGTGCGTGTGAAAGGTTCTATCCATCCAGAGAAAGAAAAAGGAGTGGCATATGAAAAGACAGATGCTTGTTGCGCTGCTTGTGGTGTGTGTGCTTGGGTCCGCCCTGTTCGCGGCGGGCAGTCAGGAATCGGCCAAGCAATCCGAAAAGATGGAATTGACGTTCTTCTTTCCAGTGAATGTCGGCGGGGCGGTTACCAAATTCGTCGATAAGATCTGCAATGATTGGAACGAATTGCATCCGGAAGCGATCGTCAAGCCGGTATATACGGGAAATTATGACGACACGGTGGTGAAGATCCAGTCTTCGATACAGGGAAAGAATCCCCCCGACTTATTCATCAGTCTGGCGACACAACGGTTTTCCATGTATGTGCAGGACGCCGTGATCCCGCTTGACGATTTCATCGCCGCCGATGGCGCGGCTGGCAAAGCCTATATCGACGACTTTCTTTCCGGCTTCATGGAAGATTCGTATGTGGAAGGAAAAATTATCAGCATTCCGTTCCAGCGGAGCACGATGATTCTCTATTACAACAAGGATGCGTTCCGCGAGGTCGGACTCGATCCCGATCGACCTCCGAAGACCTGGGCCGAGCTCGTCGAATATTCGCAGAAATTGACGAAAGTCGGTCCTGACGGAAACACCCAGCGCTATGGCGTCGGCATCGCGCTCAACAGCGGGAGCGCTCAATGGGGATTCACCGGATTCGCATTGCAGAACTCCAAGAACGGCGAGAACTTGATGAGCGACGACGGCAAGCAGATATTCTTCGACACTCCGGAGAATGTCGAGGCGTTGCAGTTCTGGTGCGATCTGCAGACGAAATACAAGGTGATGCAGCCCGGCATCGTCCAGTGGACCGATCTGCCTGGACAGTTCCTCAGCGGGAAAGTGGCGATGATCTACCATACGACGGGGAATCTCGGGAATATCAGCCAGAACGCGACGTTCGATTACGGCACGGCGTTCCTGCCGGGCAACAAGAGGCAGGCTGCGCCGACCGGCGGCGGAAATTTCTATATCTCGAAGGGAATTTCGCCGGAACGGCAGAAAATGGCCTGGGAGTTCATCAAGTTCGCTACTTCCACTGAGCGTGCGGCGCAATGGAGCATCGATACCGGCTACGTCGCAACGAGAAAGTCGGCGATCGAGACCCCGCAGATGCAGGAATACTATGCGAATCTGCCCCAGGCGCGCGTGGCGTACGAGCAGATCCCCATCAGCAAGCCTGAACTGACCAGTTATGACTCGACGCGGATGTGGAGGATTCTGAACGACAGCATCCAAAGCGCGATTACCGGAGAGAAGACGCCTGCCCAGGCGCTGAAGGACGCGCAGGCCGAAGCCGACACGGTCATGAAGAAGTTTCAGAAGTAGAAATGATTAGGAACGGGACGGTGCCTCGAAGGCATCGTCTCGTTGATCGATAGAGAAGGAGTTCTTCATGCACAACGACCAGAAGGGTAGGAAACAGCCTTGGAAGATGCCCGAATCGATGAAGGCTTGGATATTGCTCGCTCCGACCCTGATTTTCTTGATCGTGTTCACCGTATATCCCATCCTGCGCAGCGGGTATCTCAGTCTCAATGCATATGAGCTGGGAATGCGGAAACCCGAGTTCATCGGACTGCAAAACTATATCGGATTCGCGAAAAGTCCTTTGTTCTGGAAGGTGATGCGTAATACTTTGTATTTTTCGCTGCTTACCGTGATTCCCGCCTTCTTCATCGGCTTGGGGCTGGCGTTGCTGGTCAACACAAAAAGAGCGAAAGGAATCGGACTGTATCGAACCAGTTTCTTCTATCCGGTGATGATGCCGATGATCGCGATCGCGAGTATCTGGATGTTCATGTACATGCAGGAAAGCGGCATGCTTGACCAGCTGATTCTGAAACTGGGAGGCAGGCCGCTCGGCGTGCTTTCGAACAAGCGGACGGTTCTTCCTGCCATGGCGGTGATGTATGTCTGGCGCGAAGCGGGCTATCTGATGATCTTCTTCCTTTCCGGGCTGCAAAGTCTGGACAAGGAATTGTATGAGGCGGCGTTGATCGACGGCTCGACTCCGATCCATACATTCAGGAAGATCACGCTTCCATTGTTGGCCCCGACCACTTTGTTCGTCACGATCACCGCTTTGACCGATAGCCTGAAACTGGTCGATCACATCGTGATCATGACGGAAGGTGCGCCGAACAATGCCAGTACGTTGCTGCTGTACTACATTTATCAGCAAGGGTTCGTATTCTTCGACCAGGCGAGAGCTTCCACGCTGACCGTCGTCATGCTCGTCATCATGCTGATCGTCTCCATGGGGCAGTTTTTCAACAACGACAAGAAAATCTACTACAACTAAGGGGAAGTCTGCGATGAGTCTGAGAAAAAAGGTCAATCCGCTCTACTATGTGGTGGCGATCACGCTTTCCTGCCTGTTCTTGATTCCTTTGGTCTGGATGGTCCTGACGGCATTCACGAAAGCTACGTTCGTCATGAAAGTCTTTCCCCATGAAAACTGGACGCTGGACAACATCAAGTACGTATGGGGACAGGTCCCGTTCGCCCGCTACTATCTCAATACGATCATGGTGGTCGTGTCCACGTATGCGATCCAGTTCATTACCATCACTATGGCGGCATACGCACTGGCTGTCTTGAAATTCAAAGGGGAGAAGCTGGTGTTCCTCATCATCTTCATCCAGATCATCATTCCGAACGATGTGTTGATCATTCCGAATTTCATGACGATTTCTGATTTGGGGCTGACCGATAGGAAGGTCGCGATCATGCTCCCGTTCCTCGGCAGCGCGATGGGGACGTTCCTGCTCCGGCAGCATTTCAAGACGATTCCCCGCGCGCTGAGCGATGCGGCGACGATCGACGGATGCAATACCGCGCAGATCATCAGGCATGTCTATGTCCCGAATTCGAAGACGGCATATATTTCTTTCGGGCTCGTTTCCGTGAGCTATCATTGGAACAACTTCCTATGGCCCTTGATCGTGACGAATTCCGTGGAGAACCGGACGCTGACGGTAGGGCTTGCGTTGTTCGCGAAAAGCAAGGAAGCGGTATTGCAATGGACGAACGTATGTGCCGCTACGTTCATCATTTCCGCTCCTCTGGTCCTCGTCTTCTTCATTTTCCAGAAGAAGTTCATCGAAAGTTTTGTGGCATCGGGAATCAAGTGATGGAACATAGTATCGACGATCTGCATTTTCTTGGTTCAGGATCCGCTTTCAATCCTGAAATGGACAACACGAGCGCATGGTTCGTCCGTGGCGATATGTTCTTTCTGCTTGATTGCGGAGAAACTGTATTCGGAAAGATCTGGAATCTTCCGGAATTCACTTTTGCGACTTCCATCGCGGTGATCCTTACCCATATGCATTGCGACCATGTCGGAAGCCTGGGGACGCTGCTTTCCTATTGCAAGCTGGTGCTCGGAAAGCAGGTGACGGTTTTCTATCCTTCGGACAATCTCGAGCCGTATCTGCGTCTGGTCGGTATCGCGCCGCAGTTCTACTCGCATGTGCGCGAAGTGCCTCCCGCCTGGGGGATTGCCATTTCTGTTCATCATGTCGAGCATGCCGACGATATGGACTGCTTCGGCTACGTGATTCAGCTGGATGACCTGTCGTTCTATTACAGCGGCGATGCCGCGGATATTCCGGAGGCCGTCCTCTCTCAGTTCTTGGATGGTGCGATCGATATTATGTTCCATGATACCGGAACGAATCAGTCGGTCTTCCATTGTCCGCTGTCTCGTCTCGCACGGCGGATTCCCCCTGAATACCGCGGCCGTGTGATTTCCATGCATGTTCCGAGCAAGGAGTTCGTCGATACGATCCTCGATGCGGGATTCAAGGTGGTCGTGGTATGAATCCATCGATGCTGACTTTGCGGCTGGCGGCTGCGGAACATATCGCCAGATGCGCCGGTGCCATGCTGCTCGAACGGGAACGGAAACGGGATTTCTCGATAGCCGAGAAGCAGGAGAACGACTATGTCACCGAGGCGGATGTCCTTTGCGAGCGGATGATCGCGGAGTATCTTTCCTGCCTGTTCCCCGGGGATGGGTTCCATGGCGAAGAGTCCGGCGATTCCGGTAGTGCCGGTCCCCGGTGGATCGTTGATCCCATCGATGGAACGATGAATTTCATGCGCGGGATTCCGAATTACACGATCAGCATCGCTTGGGAAACCGAGCCTGGAGATCCGTTGCTCGGCGTCGTCTACCTTGTCCGCCAGGAAGAAATGTTCAGCGGTTGCCAAGGAATGGGCGCTACCTGCAATGGGATTCCGATCAATGTGTCTTCCATCGAAGATCCCGGCAATGCGCTGTTGGTCTGCGAGACTCCGCATCGGCGCAAGCAATGGGCGGACAGATACTGGGAGCTGTTTTCTTCCTTGTTCATGCAGTGCAGCGACATCAGGACGTTTGGCAGCATCGCGTTGGAACTATGCTATATCGCCTGCGGAAGGCTGGATGCGGTGTTCGAATATTCGCTCGGCTACTGGGATATCGCGGCAGGGGCGGCGATACTGCAAGCCGCCGGCGGGCGCATCGAACCGATTGATAGGAATCGGAGACTCGGTGACGAACCGTGCGATTTCATCGCAAGCAACGGACTCCTCCATGATTGGATCGCTCCGCAAGTCAGGGAGTTCGGAACGATCAGAAACGGCTGAGCCTATTTCCCGATCGGCTGGATCGTATCGAGGAAGTTTTCGGTAAAGTCCTCTTTCGTCCGGATCTTTTGCGGAATCGAGGTATCGTTCGCGGTCGTGAACAGGGCGGGGTATGCCGCCACCAGTGTCGTGATCTCCGTCGTGATTCTGGCAAGATGCTGCTCCTCGATCTGGAGGACTGCGTCGAGATTCCTGTCGCGCAGGAAACGGACGATATCCCGATGGTTTTGCAGAACGAATTCCTGGGTAGTCGCTATGGCCTTTTCCGCAAGCAACCTGACCCGATACTCATTGGCTGAATACCGGGTGCCGATTTCCCAGCAATACTCCTTGTGTATGCATCTGAATATCTGAAAATGGAACTGGGAGTCCCAGTAGAGGGTGTCGATGTATCTGTTTTCCTTGAATGCGAGCTCATGTTCCTTGATGCAGGTCTCCATTGTCGAAAGATACGATTCGTCATAATTGTAGAACATTTCCCGTATGGCGCTTAGTTCAAGCGCTTTGCGGATGAACCGTTCGTCTTCCGTCCGCTTGATATCGATCAGCGATACTCGCGACCCGCTTTTCGGAAACACATCGATCAGATTCTCGTTCGAGAGCTTCAGGATCGCGTCATGGACCGGGGTGCGGCTCACTTGCAAAGCATCCGCCAACGTGGCTACGCTGATAGGTTTTCCCGGTCTGAATTCAAGATGCAAGATCTTGTTCTTGATCGTCGTGTACACCGTGTCGAAAATGGATGATTCCTTCCTGCTCGTCATACTGATATGCCTGTCCTGCCTTTCATTGTGGATTTTCTCACATTGCAAGGCAAAACTCAACGATGAATCGTCGGAAACGGGAATAAAAGGAAATGACGACATCGCACTAGCTCAAAGATTCATCAACGAGTATGACCACTTTCATGTATTTGTCTGGTCTTCGCTCGATGTCCTGGATGATTCGCGGAGCTTGATCAAGGTCGACCGTCTCGGTCAGGATCCTGGTCATGTCGACCTGTTTCGTCCTGATCAGTTCTAGGGCTTCCTGGAACTCTCCCGCGCTTGTGCGGGCGCCGCAGATATCGAGTTCCTTTTTCGTGATCATGTCGGTGGGAAGGCTCGTTTCCCGTTTCGGCCATCCTGTGAGGACGATCCGTCCTGCGTTGGACGCATAGTCGAGCGTGTTCCTGATCGCCACGTTCGCACCGGAACATTCGAGGACTTGCTGGGCCATGGTGCCTCCGGTAATGGCGCGGATCGCCTCCGATGGGTCTTCTTTCGTAGAGTTGACGACATGCTCGATCCCCAGTCTTCGCGCGAAATCCAATCGTTCCTGGACGATGTCGATCAGGATCGCATGCGCTTTGTATCCCTGCGCGACCAGCCCTGCTACCAGTCCTATCGGTCCCGCTCCGATCACCGCGCAGTACTCGCCGGCCTGCAAGCGTCCTCTGTGGATTCCGTGGAGGGAGATCGTCAGTGGCTCCGCCATGGCAGCCTGGACATAGGAAAGTTCATCCGGGATGCGCACGAGCAGGTTCGTTGGGTGGGCGAAATACTCCGCCATGCCTCCATCCACATGGACTCCAAGCACCTGGAGGTGTTCGCAGCAGTTCGTGCGGCCGATCGAACAGGGATAGCAGGCGCCGCAATAGCGATAAGGATCGACCACCACGCGGTCTCCGACCTTGATTCCGTGCGTATCGCCGGGTCCCAACGCGACCACTTTTCCGGCAAGTTCATGGCCGATGAGCCGAGGGTATCGTATCAGACTGTTGGTGCCCCGAAAGGCTCCGATATCGCTGCCGCAGATGCCTGCCGCGCCTATTTTGATCAACGCTTCGTTTTCCCTGGGATGCGGGATCTCCGTCGTCACGCAGGTTATGTCGAACGGTTGCGCGAGCCTGATCGCTTTCATGGTCGCCATATGGGTGCCTCCTGCATTAGAAATCGAACGTAAGCACGATTTTCCTGATGGAAGGATCGTGGCTGTCTATGAAATCGAACGCTTGCTGCGCCTGCGTAAGCTGGAACGTATGGGAACACGAACCGGTAAGATCCAGTTTCCCTTCTTCGATCAGTCTGATCGCTTCCCCGAACATTTTGTTCTGGAGCCGGGAACCGCGGATGTCCAGCTCCTTGGACGTGACCGAAAACTGGGTGACTTGCGATGGTGAAATCGAAAAGCCCATCGTGATCACTCTTCCGGCATTACCGGTCGCCTGCAGCAGGGTGGGAAGGCTTGTGGTGTTGCAGACCGCATCGATCGATACCGTAGCGCCATGTCCTGCTGTATATTCGAGGACTTTCGTCTGCAGATCCTCCTGGAGTACGTTGATCGTGTGCGTCGCCCCGTTTTCCCTGGCGATCGCAAGTTTTTCGTCGTTGATGTCCGATACGATGATATGGTCGCAATGCAGCCGTGCGATCTTGAGGATCGAAGACCCCAGCGCTCCGCAACCGAACAGCAGCAGCATGTCGTCGCGCTCCAGCTGGGCACGGGAGCTGGCCTGGATGGCAATGGTGGTAGGTTCTATCATGACGGCATCGGTATCGGATATCGAATCGGGGAGGAGATAGCAGTCGGATTCGGGAACTGCGATGTATTGGCGATACCCGCCGTCGATATGGACGCCTCTCACTTTCAAGTTGTCGCAGACGTTTCCCCTCCCTTTCCGGCATGGGTAGCAATGTCCGCAGCTTGTGACTTGATTGATGATGACTCGATCTCCCTCCTTGAGACGGGTGGCACCGGAACCTGTTTCAACGACCTGTCCGACCATTTCGTGCCCGATGATCCTCGGATAGGTCGCTGCTGCGTTCGTCCCGTGATAGATGCCCACATCAGAACCGCAGATTCCGGCCGCGGTCATCCTGACAAGTATGTTATCCCGTTCCGAGAGAACGGGGATTTCCGTATCGATGATTCTCAGGTCGTTCGGTCGTACGATTTGAACAGCTTTCATGTTGCTAGGTTTCCTTTTGTATATACTGGTATGTTCATATCAAGAAAAATGCCATTACTGACATGTCAATAGTATATGAACGCTTTTTGTTCGTTGTCAACAACTTTATCTGAGTTTACGCAAGTTGACTTTCCCTCCCCAAGAATGTCAGGACGGATGATGACGCCCCGTTCTTTCGTATGCTGGAGATGGACGACGAGTCGGCTTCCTTATTGCAGCCTGTATTGGCGGATGTTTGTGCTGATACAGAAATGTAGTATGCTAATTCATTATTATACAAAAAATATAAAAAATATTAGTCAATTTTTTCAGACATCATCGGCGGCGATTGAGTGTTGCCGACTGGCTGGAAAGAGGTTGACGCAAGCGTCTTGTGCAGTTCCTGGCAGGATGCGTATTTTCCATGAGCCCTCAGCATGGATTCTTGCGCCGTGAGATGTTTCAGTGCGAAAGCATGGTTCTTCCTGTTTCGATTCTCATTTTTTTTGCTTGACAACTGAATGAACAGTGTTAAGATAGATTAAAAAACAAACATGTTAGTAAGTCAGTGAAAGCTCTTGCGCTTCCTCTGGACTTTCGACATCGTTTGTAGATTCAATCGGAAGAAAAGGAGTGGTACATGAAAAAAATCGTATCGTTCGTGCTGGTCGTCCTTCTTGCGGCGACATGTGTGTTCGCAGGAGGATCTCAGGAAAACGGTAGCTACACGATCAAGGTAGGTGATAACTGGGGTGTCACCCACCCGATGGGCAGGGCCATAGCGGAAGTTTTCAAACCAATGGTAGAATCGAAAACCAACGGTGCCGTCAAAGTGGACATCTATTCCGACGGAACGCTCGGAAGCGAAGGCGACCTGTGGAACGGGGTCCGCAATGGCTCGATCGAAATGGCGGTAGTGGGAACGCCTTTCAATCAGGAATGGCCGAAAAGTCTCATTTCCGACTGGCCATTCCTGTATTCGGATCTTTCTCATGCGAAGCGGGTCTGGACCGGTACGATCGCCGATGAAATGAATGCCGAGTTCCATCAGAAATTTCCGACTGCATATATGCTCGCATGGGGGCCGAACAGCGCAAGGACATTCAGCAGCAACAAGAAGTTGACTCAGGTCGACGATTTCGTCGGACAGAAATTCCGCATGCCTTCCAACCCGATCCATGTCGGCATCGCGCAGAATCTCGGTGCCAGTGCGCAGGTCATCCCGCTCAATGAACTCTTCTCTGCCCTTGAGACTGGAGTCGTCGACGGACAGGACAACGGTATGGTCACCATCCTCAGCCAAAGCTTCGATCAGGTTCAAAAGTACATCTATGAAACGAACCACATCATTGCGACGTTGGAAATCATCGTCAGCGCGTCTTTCTTCGACAAGCTGCCTGCCGAGTACCAAGAGACGATCAAGGAAGCGGCGAAAGCGACGACCGAAAAAGCGTGGAACGACTATATCGAGAGCGTGGACGTCGATAGAGAGACGTTGCGCAGCCGGGGTTTGACCGTGACCGCATGTACTGATGCTGATAGGCAGACAATCATTGCGAAGATCCAGCCGTTGCTCGACAAGCTATATGCGGACAATGCTTGGGCAACAGATTTGACCGCAAGAATCCAGAAATACTGATCAGAGAAACGCATGCCGGGAAATAGACCGCATCGTAGCGCCTATCTCCCGGTCATCCGTCACCACACATAGGGATAACCGAATGAAAACGCTTATTGACAAACTGTTCAAAGGCATCGGAGTGCTCATCGCCCTCTTCCTCGGGGCGATGATAGCGTTGATGTTCATGAACGTAGTGCTACGATATCTGTTCAACAAGGGGTTCGCCTGGTCTGAGGAAATCGCGCGCATCTGCTTCATCAATCTGGTCTATCTGGGTTCGATCGAAGCCGCCAGGGACAACAGACATCTGCTGATTGACTCCCTATTGCTCAAGCTGAAGCCTCGTTCGCAGAAAGTCGTATATATCATGATCCAGGCGTGTATTATCTGGCTGATGGGAATCCTCACCGCCGGTAGCTGGGGGCTGATGAAACAGAACCGCTATGATCGGTGGGTTGCGACTGGATTTCCGATATATCTCGTCTATCTTTCCGGTGCGATACTCGGCATCGCGATCATCGTCATATCCATCATGAACCTCGTACGCCTGATCGTCCAGAAGCAACCTGTCGCCGAACTGATTTCGGTCCCGATGGGAGAACAGGACGATCCGGGCGCGAGCGCCGAATAGGAGATACACATGGTAACCGTATATAGCATAGTATTTCTCGGATCGCTTGTCATAGGCATCCTGTTCGGACTTCCCATCGCCCACTCCTTGCTGTTCAGTGCTGCATCCACAGCGCTAGCGATCGGAGGGAGCGCGACGAATCCACAAATCGTTGCCGCACAGCTGATGCGAGGCACCGATTCTGTGACGATGATGGCTTTGCCGTTCTTCATTCTGGTCGGTGAACTGATGAATCGCGGCGGCTTGACCAAACGTATCATAGATTTCTGCAATATCTTTGTTGGAAGAGTGAAGGGCGGGCTTGGATATGTGACGATCTTCGCGTGTCTCATGTTCGCCAGCCTCGTCGGTTCCGCAGTAGCCAGCACGGCGGCGCTCGGGGCCATTCTCATCCCTATGATGGTGGAATCCGGATATGACCGAGAGAAATCCGCTGGATTGCTTGCCAGTGCGAATTTGGTGGCGCCCATCATGCCTCCCTCGGTACCTATGATCGTCTACGGCGTGACGGCGGGAGTCTCGATCAAGTCCCTGTTTCTGGGAGGCATAGCGCCGGCAATCTATTTGACGGCTATCATGTGCGTGGTCTGGTTCTTTGTATCACGCAAAGATGGCATCAAGACGGAAATGCCGAAAATGACGATACATTATGTGGTCAAATGTTTTCTCAATGGACTATGTGCGTTGTTGTTGCCGGTTATCATCCTGGTAGGGCTTCGGGGAGGAATCTTCACGGCCACCGAAGCAGGCGTCGTCGCCGTAGTCTATTCCCTGGTCATCGGGTTGTTCGTCTATCGGGAAATGACACTCAAGGACGTGATGCATGCATTCATCGCCGCTGCCAAGATGTCGGCGGTCGTCATGTTCCTCGCCGCCACTGCGCAGGTCGCCGCATATATCCTGACGATCTCCAGGATACCTCAGCTGATCACTGAATCCCTCCATCCTTTGATCGAGCATCCAATGCTGTTGAACTTCGTTCTTCAGGTCATCATCATTCTCATGGGAACGTGCGTCGATGTCACACCGACGATTCTGATCATGACTCCGATCATGCTTCCCTTGCTTCGGGCGGCGAACATCGACCTCGTATATTTCGGTGTCGTCTTCACTCTCGCAAATGTGCTGGGACTCACATCTCCTCCCGTCGGCCCGGTATTGAACGTCGCATGTGCGACAGGTAATGTAAAAATGGACAAATTGGTACCAAAAGTCATACCGTATTACATCCCGCAGGTCCTGCTTGTATTCCTCTTGATATTCGTACCGCAGTTGGTGACCGTACCGCTTGCATGGATCAATGGATGATGGCTAGGTTGCAGAAGCGATAGCAGCGTTGATGCAGTTCCAAGAGGCCGTTTCATGGTATCGAGAAGATGCCGTGAGCGGCCGTTCTGGTTTTTGATTCAGGGAGTGTTCCTCGTCATCGTGCTGATGGCGTCTGTTTCCAGCGATACACGTAAAAATGATCCAGAAGCTCTTATCTGGAAGAACGCAAGCAATTGTTGCGTTCTGTTGTATTCATGTTATACTTATCAAAGAAAATATAATACATTTAGTTGAAAAAATCATGCTTGAACAATCATGCTAATCTTTATTCTACGCAAGACCAGAGGAGTACAGACAAATGGAGCAACAGAAACGGAACGCTATTCGCTGGATGATCGTCGCATTGGCGTTGTGCCTGCTCGGCATGATCGGCGCTTCGCTCGTGCAAAGCAGTGGGGGAAAGGTCGCCGT
>Ga0172378_10003404_pt1 | contig 14954 bp, 12 predicted proteins | sample GrowelOW332metaG_FD_119755 | JGI IMG/M metagenome (GOLD analysis project Ga0172378, IMG submission 119755) | Groundwater microbial communities from an aquifer near a municipal landfill in Southern Ontario, Canada - Pumphouse #3_1 metaG | ecosystem: Environmental > Aquatic > Deep subsurface >... | reverse complement strand
GCAGGGTGGAATCTCTTGGGAACGGGAGCGGGTCCGGAGCTGGAAGCTCCGGCTACATTCTGGGGAGCGGGCTGAAGCCCGCTGGGGCTACGCAGTCTGAAGTCTGAACTACAAACGTGCGTATCCAACGAACGTACCTGTCCCGAGATGACCTCTTGGAGCAGGGGGGTATCTCTTGGGAACGGGAGCGGATCCGGAGCTGGAAGCTCCGGCTACATTCTGGGGAGCGGGCTGAAGCCCGTACTACAAGCCCGAGCTAAAGCTGGCTTTCGATGCAGCCTGAAGGTGCTACGAACTAGGGATGCAAGAATGTACTACAATGTAAAATTCGGGATTAATTACATTACAATGCGTGATATTTTTTTTTCAAAGAGCCACGAATGTTGGTTAAACTTTCGTAGGGACATTATTTTGCGGACTTGTGTATTGCAAGTCGTTTGGTAGGACTTGCATCGTTTCGGACGATATTACAGCCTTCAATCACTTATTTGTTTTTTATTCTTTCGCGTCTCATGTGATTTTTTGGATAGGGAATCGTTGAGTCTATTGGGGTAATCAATCTTATTTGTCCTTTTTTTGGTAAGAGTTTTCATAGTGTTGTTGTAATGAGTGTGTTCTGCAGAGACAGCTTTAACAACTTGCGGTACACCCATTCCAGCGCATAAACGTCGTCTTGATTGTACGATATAAGTCGTGAGCGCGCGTCTTCGTTTCCCGTTTCCATGTATTCATTCCAATTAGTTATCGCATCACTGCCAGAGAGGCAGTTTTTTTCACGTCGTATAAAACCCATTTTAGCTGTTATTTTTTTAAGTCCTCCACGGAAGCCGTAGTGAGCCGCCTCATCCATCAGATCGATATGTGCTGGAATGGTTGACAGATTGAACTCATTAAGAATTTTAGGGATATCAAAGCGTTTCCCATTGAAGGTTACGAGAATACCGCATTTTACCCAAATTTCGAGAAATTGGTCAAGATTAATTCCCCGTACAAAAGTCGACATCTGTTTATTTAAAAGAACGGATATGCAAGTTATCGCAGCACGGCAAGACATTCCATCGGTTTCGATATCCAGAAATGCGACAGTCTGAAAATAGTCATGTAGAACCCTGATGCGGTGTCCACAAGGAAAAGCATTTACCATGCAATCCAGCAGGCCGATTTGTTGTACTTTTTCTAAACGTTCATATGAATTCTTGACTTGTATTGCTTGTTTTGGAGAAAACAGGGCGTCAGCCAGTGTCACAAGTTGCTTTTTCTGGTTTATGCCGCGCCGCTGAAGAGCACATTCAGTTGCCGGAGAAATGCCTTTCAGCATGCAAAGAGACTGATCAAGAAGACTCGGCTTCATTGTTTTCCTCTAAAGTCAAAATTTCAGGATTCTCTAAGATCAACTCCAAACCACAATGACGTGTCAAGGTGCGCGATGGTGTCCCGAATGTTAGAATCGTGTATCCTTGGCAATTCGTGTCATCATGGATGACAAGCATTTTCAGATCTGGCGCATTGCGTCGAATGTAGTTAAGCGTTTTTTCACGGGTTCTGACATTGATGCTACCCACGAAAACATTTGCTCGGGGTTCAATAAACCACCTTTTCAGTAAGCCGCGAACTGCTGGCGGGATGGATTCGGTCAGAATTATGGTCATGGTTTGGCAATCAGATTGGTGATATCTACTGGCATTCGGCTCATCAATTTTGTTTTCTCGATGTAGAGTTTCAGTCGTGTAATAACCTCTTCCTCTGTGCTGTCTTCATTCAGGCTGACGGTTTCGAAGGCTGCCGGAAGCGTTGTTTCTGGCTTATAGATATCGGCAATGTCAAAAACGAATGGCAGGATCCCGGCTGTATGGATGAATCCCAATTGTGGCAAATAGCCCATGGATGTTATTACAGATGCAGTCAACGCGTACAAGGCGGCATTAGCGGTAGAGATGGCGCGGTTGATTGTGTCAGAAACGCTCCAGTTCTGTAAATCGTAGTTACGTCCCTTCCATGATACGCCAAAGCGCATCCCCATCAGGTTGTAGAGTTTCTTGACGTTGCGACCTTCGAAGCCGCGAAGTTCGTTGACACTGTATTTTTCGACATCAACATCGTTGAAACGCATAGAAAACATTTTCCGAGCCACGATGTCCCGACTTTTGGAATTGGAAGCCAGTTCCGCTTGGATACGCATTCGTTCATTGTCATGGGTGGGAGTGATGCCGGTTGCGTAGAAGTGCATTCCCTCGGCACCGATCCAGCAGATGGGAGTGTTGGAGACTGCACAGGCACGGATCGCGGCATGGGTCACGGTCGTTCCAGGGCCAAGCATCAGCACGGAAAGGGAAGAGACCGGCAAGCGCATCACCAGCCGGTCGGCACCAATCCACTTTACTGACGAATCATCAACCTCAATCCGCCCATGCTCCAGATACAGCGGTGTCCATCGCTCACGAACAGGTGGCAATGTTTCCAAAGGCGGTTTTTCGAATACTGGCATCAGGAGATTTCCTCCTGTCGGATGGACCGGGCGGCAAATTCTCGAGTCCCAAAACTGATGGGGATGTCATGCCAGACTTCTTCTGCCTCATTTGCCGGGACTTCTGTGATGACTTTGCAGATGGCGGGTTTTCCTTTGCTCAGGTTTGAGTTTTCGGCTCGTGACAAAAGTGCTGCGTAGGCTTCTTCGGAAGTCTCGAATTCCCCCGCGAAAATAGGTTCTGTCGGGATACAACATTTCCGGCCCAGCCAGACTCCCCAGACGGGATTTCGGATGGCTTGGGCAAGTGTGTTGACAAGCTCCGTGTTTTCAGCAGCGAGAACTATACCGAAAGCCGCATCCTGCAGATATTCACGGCTTGTCAACACCGTTGTAGGCGTTCCACCTTCCGCTTTGGGTGACATGCGGCGTTTAGACCAAGCGTCATTCACATCATATCCGCCACCCACGGTGTGGTAGTCCATTATGCGGCGCCCTGGGAAGAAGACAAGGCAGCGCATTGCGAGGCATTTAAGCTTGAGCAGCCAAGCATCATCGTTACGGTCTATCCCGGAAGCAGCCGCCAGCATTCCGAGAATACCGCTCCTGGTCGGAAACGAAAGGGATGGTCTTTCGCCGAATTTGGCGGTCGCGCCCCAGCTTTGGAGTGGAGCGCGAAGATAAAGAGAGAGGTATCGCATGATTAGTTCCTACTTTAATTCAGCATATCGGTCATTTTTTCAACCATTGTATCCAGAGACTTTCCATCTTTAGAAACCGTGACTTCGCTGTCGGACTTGAGTCCAAAAATTCTTTTCATATCATCCCATGTTGCAAGCATTTTGGCGATGGAGGGCGCGATATATCCGTTTTTACTCGCTTTGACGGGTTCTTCGAAGGCATTTGCAAGCGATAGTGGTTGTCCGGCACGCTTTACAGCAAGAATACAGGCTGGTACACTGTAACCAAACATGGAATTACGGCGGGCCACCGGGTTAGCCATAACGACAGCATGGATAAAGTTTTTGAGCACTTCCTGTAATTGAACCTGATCAAACATTTTGCTCTGTTTGAGAAGATCAAGGTTGATTCCGATATAGCGATAATAACAGGCGGAGTTGAATTCGATATTACCGATGTGACTGCCTCCAGCGTCTTCCGTGTCGATCTTTTCATCATCAACCGCACTGAAGAAGTCAAGATCACTGCGTACCGCATGCGTGGACAATGCATGACTGAACATTGCGGCACCTTCAATCGTCTGGCTGGCATCGTCTGCGACCATGCGTCCAAATAAGGCAATATCAGCAGCATCTGAAACTGCAGTGCCTAAATTTTTCAATATTTTTCCTGCTGCTTTGCAAGCTTCCGCAAGTCCTTTTTCCGCTGTTTTTTTATCATCGGCGAGAATGGCTTTGACCATATTTTCAGTTATTTGCTTGGATTCGTGGAGATTACTAACAACATGATCCATGGTTTTGGGAGAGAGGAACAACAAGGTTTTTACTTTTCCAGCTGCTTTGTCCTGTCCCAAGATATTAACAATGATGTTCGAATATGCTTGGCTCTGTTCCTCAGAGCAAGCGATGCGTTGTGCCGCTTTTTCGAGCAACGGGCCGATAAATTTTGTGCGGATACCAGCGAATAGTTCAGGGGCGTGTTCATGGGCGACGGTACGAATGGCTCGTTTCCAGCACTGGCTGGAGACACGGGCGCGTTCAACGCCACCAAACATGGCGGATTTTGGCGATCCAAGATCATCGCGGTTTAAACAGGTGACAGGGAAGGATTGCAGAATGTGGAGTTCAATCAGGTTCATGTTAAATACCCTTTCTTTTTTAGAGATCGATCGACTGAAGCATAATAAGACCGAAACCGAACCCTTTGGCGGGGCCAATTCCTTGTGAAAAACCAGTTGTAAATGCGTTGCGATCAGCGACTTCCATAATTCCATTGGCATCAACAGAGTTGTGATAGCCGCGTTTACCATCCTTTTGAAATTCCTCTTTTTGGGGTTGCCCAACTTCCAACGCCCGAGGCCGGCAACCAATGGCTTCCAGTTTCCGTTGAAACCAGGCCAATAGCACATCTTCCTGATATAACGGGATGCGGCGCCGGTCGGCATTGCGACGGAACGTTGGATTTGCTTTGACCTGAAAACGGTAGACATTGTGTTGTAAGAAGCCGTCGCTAACCGATTTGGTTTTCCAGACCCATTCATTGGTTGGCTGCGGTTCTTGCTCAGACAACAGTAGGATTTGCACGATTCCGTTGCGAATGTCCAAGCGGAAAAGAAAGTCGCGTTTGGCATCCGGTTTGTCTGGGAAAGACTTCCATATCCACTGATGCCAGTGGTAGGAATCCCGAAGATTATTCTTGAGGGCCAGCTCGTATGGCATCATCATCTTGCTAAGGAAAGATTTCATTTTTGCGTATCCTCCGTTTGGACAATCTCCTTTGTTTCGGATTCGGAGATACGATAAAAGTCGCGAGCCCAGCGAACACGAATTTTTTCTCGTTTGTCAGGATCATCCCATTCCAGCAAGTCCCAAAAAAGAGTTTTACAATTGATATTAATGCTCTTTTTTTCCGCTGTGTAGATGATACCAACGGCCAGGTCGCAGAGATCAATCGTATCAGGACTATTCAGGATACGGCGGAATTTTGCTTCATAAGACTTGATTCCGTTTTGCTGATCTGTTCCTGTTGCGATTTCTCGCATTACGGAGCCGAGAGACTGATACTGTTCAGTTCCTAAATTACTGGCAAACAAAAGTGCAGCTGCCCCTCCGACGGTGCACCAGACTTTTCGATTCGTTTCGTCTTCAAACCGGGAGCACCAGGGAACGACTAAAGGCCATGCCTGTTCTTGAGTGGTGTCACTTAAGCCCCTGCGCAGTTTTGCCAGATGGCCACGGTCGTCCCTGGCTACGATCTGGCGGATGTTTTTCAAAAAATCTTCAATTGTTGGCATATTCAGTCTCCTTTTACTTGACAAGTTTCTTTAGTCCATTTACATACGCCGCTATTTGCCGTCCGTTTATTTTGGGGCAAGCGTATTCATAAGCGTGTTTTGCTGCCGACTCAACGATCTGCTGCCAGTCTTTGCTGTCAGCATTTTCGCGGTCTTCTGCGATAGCCGTAAGCAAGGGCTGATAAACGGAAAGCTCATCCCAAAAAAAACGTTCTGCCGGTACCTTAACGGCATCCGGCACGGATGTCCGATTTTGCTTTTTCGTCTCGGAGATTATGATACCATCGACATATTCTTTGAGTGCAAAATGTAGTTTTACTAAGCACTTGTTCGCAAAATCGATGCCATTTTGATATTTTGTTAGCGCGGGATCTGTCAGTAAGGTGCCAGATAATCGTGCAGTCCACTCGACAACAGCTTCGTCTTTGGCCTGATTGGTTATGAGTCCACCGGTCCAGATAACGAATTCGTCATCCTGCGGAAGCGATTTGAGATGCCGTAAAACAGGGGTTCCATGTTTTTCTGTTTGGGAAAGAATAGCCTGCAAATCCCGCCAGGGAAGTTTGCTGCTGGAGGCGCCCACGTAAAGGGCTTTTTCATTGTCTTTGGGGTCTTTACAGCGGGTCGTGGTTCCCATAACTTCTCGAGCTGCCGGAAGTTGAGCATATTTCAGACCTTCACCCATGATGCACAAGTGTTGGCTGTGTTCCAGTTTAATAACACGTGACAATGGCACAAGCCTTCCAAGAAGAGTTTTTTCAATGCCTTTTCCTTCGATATTTGTTCTACTCAAATCGTCCATTTCCCAGATTGGCCGCCCGATATTTTTTTCTGGCAGGCTGTTTACTATGTCTTGGGTGACCAGGTTCAGCCAGACGGTCTGCAAAAAATTCTCGCCCAGAATCATCGTGTGAAGCATTGATTTCTCGCGACTGGGAGCGAGAGAAACGCTTGCCGATGTTTCCTCCGTTGACCAGTAACACTTTGCATGTTGCCCGCCAGCAGAAAAATTAATATAGGTTAGGAGGCCGATGATCCGGCAGGCATCATTGATTTTACGCTCTCCTTCTCCCGCCTGGTGATCGAAAAGAGTGTTATTGTTTCCTGATGATAAATGCGGAAACAGCTTGTCACAGCAGGCTTTGGCTTTCTCCTCAGCAAACAGTTCATCGGGCTGCATGAAAGCGTGCTCGCCGTAAAGATTAAAGCGTTGATGCCACTTTTTGAGGTAATCGAGCACAGATTCAGAAAGCTTGGGCAAGCATGCTTTCCAACGTATCTCATCCAGCAAGTTTTCTTCTCCGAGGGCTGCCATACTGATGCAGACCAGAAGGCGTATCACGGCAATCCGCTCATAAGGGTTCAACGCCAAATCTGAGATGGCGTCAGCTTTGGCAAACAGTTCCTGTAGTGAGACTCGGTGGGTTGTGCCGTTTAGCATCAGTACAGGAACCCACGGGTCGTCAATCAAGTTAAAAAACTCGTTATTCATTTACCAGTCTTCTCCTTCCTTAAACATAAAATCTTTTTCTAATGGTAAGAGATCAGCTTCTGAATTCGAAGCGCTCGTATTTGCGGTTCCATCCGGTTCCAGATTCGCATAAACTCCGAAATCATCCCGATAGGCATATCCCAAAGCCTCGCCTGTGTCATTCAGGAATAGGCTTTTGCCATCCTTTCCTAAGACACAAACGTACGGCATTTCAGAAGCAAAAAAATGCTGTTGCAGAATCATTATATCCTTCTTTTGCTGGTTGAAAAAATCTGAAATGGGTATGGAGACCAAGTTCTGGTATAGCGCGCGTGTCACGCTTATATTTTTTTCATACTGACTAATCTGCACCGTGTCTCCATTTAATAGCGTCATGGAGACTTGATTTCTCGAGGCCGCCGCATCCATATCCCGAACAATCAGAAGGGATACCGTTTTCTGTGAATTATAACGCGTCGGGGGATTCTCGTCATCATCCGAAAGTATCGGCATAGAGCTGACATTGACCCCGGCAGAGAGGGCCCTGGATTGCAATTTTTCTTGCTTTTCTTTCATCTTCTTCAGCAACTCTTTATGAAGACCAGTACTGTTTTGTATCTGACTGTCGTCGTAAACTGATTCCAGAAGAAGGCGGATGTCCGATGGAAGCACAATGAATTTTCGCTTAATCATTTCTTCATAGCTGCGTAAAAGTACAAAAGGGGCATAGACATACCAGGAACCGGTGCCGATACAGGTTTTTAGGCTGATTTCGTTAAGTGGTTGACATTGCAGTGGGTCTCTTTCCAGTACCAGTGTCAATAACGGGGAATCACAGGGACGGTTTTGCCGTTCGTGACGCCACAGGCGACCCATCCGTTGTAGTAGCATGTCGACAGGCGCCAGTTCGCTGATCATGTAGTCGGCATCAATGTCGATACTTTGTTCCACTATTTGGGTGGCAATCAGAACAGAACCAGCAGGACGATCCTTGTCGCCTTTACCGAGAGCCTTGATCCAGTAATTTTCAATTGCTTCACGGCGAAAAAAAGGGAATCGGGAATGCAGTAATCCGTATTTCAAGTTTTGGCAATCATCGTCGCACATTTCCGTGAGCAGTGTTCGATACCAAAGCTGCGATTTTTTTACTGTATTGGCGATGCAGACAACATTACACCCAGTGCGGGCTTGCTTCAGCGCATCCGCAATTACTGCGGTCGCATCAGCGTACAGCCATTTCAGGTCGACGCTCATATCGCTTTTATTGCTTTGCGGCAATGCTGATATAATCTTTTGAGTTTGCACCGGCATACCAGTAACCAGAGGATAGCCGTTTTCGCTGATTTCTTCTGTCCCCAACAGTTTTTTTCGTCGCATTTTTGTCAGTGTTGCCGAGAGGATGATAACTGTGCAGCCAATGTTGCGCAGTGCTTGGACGAGTGTGTCAAGGAGTGTTCCCGTATAAAGATCATAACTGTGAACCTCATCCAGAATCACGACTTTTCCGGCTAAGCCAAACAGACGAACAAAGCTATGTTTAACATTCATCACCGACAGAAGCGCTTGATCAATGGTGCCGACGGAAAACGGATACAGCAGACCGCGTTTTGCAGGAGAAAACCAAATTGGAGTATGAGCTTTGCCATCCTCTTGGCTGCCATGCTCAAACTCCTTCAGCCAGGCTTGCCCATGGGCCAATTTAACGGCTTTTTGCACGTCGAGTATTTTTGCGATGAAAGTTTCGACACGTTCATGAATTTTGTCGCTGGTTAACCGCGTTGGCAGAGCAAAGTAGAGGCCGTTGTTAATTCCTGATGCCATCATCTGATAGGCTGCATATAATGCCGCTTCCGTTTTTCCGGATCCCATGGCAGCTTCCAGGATATATACCCCTGGACAGTCGGCAGTCCGGATCAACGCCGCCTGTTCCTCGCGCGGATTAAATCCGAAAATATCATAAAATGACAAACCACTGCGAACTTTTGTTTTGTAAAAACCACACTCTTGTAGCACCGATTTAACGCGCTGGGCTAATGTTTCAGCATCCAGTGGCGCTTCCTTTGGGGAGAAGAATTTTTCATCCGATGCAATCCAGTCAGCTACGCAAGTTAACCCGGTCAGCAAATCTGCACGTCCGATCTCTATTTCTTCTCTTGAAAGTTGGTGAGCGAATTCCTGTCCAAGGCTGTGAATCAGTTTCTCGCGCTCTGGCTGCCAGTCTTTCTGGTCGTTTAGCATGCTGATGTTTTGCGGCCGGTATCCATGATGAGCGGCAATCGCTTGAACTGCTGGCATTTTATCTTGGGTCTCAAAAAAAATGCGCAATGATTCTGCGCCGACTTCTGCGTGATTTGTATTGGTTCCCATATTCTGGTAGGTTTTCGCCCATGACGGTGAAAATTTTTCCAAAAGGGGGAAAAAGTACTTTCCTTGAAAGCCTGGCGAGACCTTTCCGATGTCATGCAACGCTACTAGTAGTTCCGGATGTGGGGGAAACTTACACTTTACGCTTTTCGGCAAAAGATCATGAAGAGCTTCAGCAATCGCGCCGGCATAACGGCAATGGTCAAAAACGAACGTTCCTGGCGATCCATCTTTGCAGGTTTTCGCCCGGCATTCATGGAAAGGAATTACACCTGTCGTAATATTTTTTTGTGCTTTTAACAAGTGGACAATATCCCACAAGAAAGTTGCATTGAAAATTATCAATTTACAGATAATAATGCAAAATAATAAATATGCAAGGCCGACGAGATTTTTATTCTTTGGATGACGTGGAAGTGCGTTTTCCTAGAAAGAATGGGTTTTAGAGCGTCAAAGACTCGTGCTTTGGCGCCAGTTTTGATTGTCATTCATAACGGGATGACGATGAAAACGCTTTTCCAAACCTAACAAATAGGACATTAACGTTTTTTTACTAAACCATGCGAATTCTGCATGATTTTTGCAGAGGACTTCACCGATCGTCTTCTGTGATTGCAAAATCTCTGAGCAGCCCTGATATTATGCTTGTTGCCAATTGTCAGGAGTATATTTGGATTTGAGGAAGCACGCAGTTGTCTGCAGCAGTCGATGATCTGTTCTATTTCATAATAAGGAAAAATCGAGACGATGAAATGTTTGCGTATCAGGGGACCTAATGAAATTTCCGGGCAAATAACGATCAGTGGAAACAAAAATGCCGCTTTGCCGATGCTGGCGGCCGCCCTGCTGACGCAGGATGAAATTCTCCTTCATAATGTTCCGGATATCCTTGATGTGCGCAATATGATGACGATCGTACAAACCCTGGGTGCTGAAGTCGAGTTTTCACAGAATACTCTGAAAATCTGTGCTAGGAATTTGCATAGTACCTGTATTTCGCGTGATTTATGCGATAAAATCCGCACCTCCTTTCTCTTTGCCGGGCCGTTAACTGCCCGTCTTGGGGAGGCCGAGGTGTTTCCCCCTGGCGGTGATGTGATTGGCCGGCGTCGACTCGATGGGCATTTCTATGGTTTGCAAAAGCTGGGTATTCGCTTGGATCTGGACGGCGGGAGTTATCGCTTTACCCGCAGCAAAAGGCTGGTGGCATCCGAAATCTTTCTTGATGAAGCCAGCGTGACGGCGACCGAACATCTGATGATGACTGCGGCGCTGGCCTCGGGTACGACCTTGATTCGGAATGCCGCTTGTGAACCGCATGTTGCGCAACTGGCCATGCTGCTGAATGCCATGGGAGCCAACATTACCGGTATCGAAACCAATCTGTTGCGCATCGAAGGAGTGGAACAGCTCCATGGCGCAGAATTTACCATCTCTGGCGATCATATCGAGGCAGCCAGCTATCTTTCCTTGTGTGCGGCCTGCGGCGGAAATCTGGAAATCTTTGGCAAAATCGTTCCACATAATTATTGGATGTTGCGCCGGACTTTAGAACGCTTTGGTGTGAGTATTACGCTGAAACCAGACTATATATCGATCAAACGGGAGCAACCTCTTCGGGTAGTGCCAGATTTTGGCAATGTGATCCCAGTCATTTCCGATGGTCCCTGGCCACAATTTCCCAGTGATATGATGAGCTGCCTGATTGCTGTTGCCACTCAGGCTCAGGGAACGGTCTTGTTTTTTGAGAAAATGTTTGAGAGCCGGATTTATTTTGTTGACAAATTGATCGCCATGGGCGCCAATGCCATCGTATGTGATCCGCACCGGGTACTGATTGCCGGGCCATCCCAGTTGCATGGCAGCGAAATCCCCAGCCCGGATATCCGTGCCGGTATGGCACTGATTATTGCGGCTTGTTGCGCAAAAGGGGAATCCCTATTGAAAAATGTGGGCATGGTATATCGGGGTTACAGCGGCTTGCTGACGAAATTGCAGACGCTGGGCTGCGATGCAACGGAAGTCGAGCAATAGAGGACTATGATGACCGGCAAACTCTATCCTTGGGCAAAAGCTTGTACTCTGAAAGCCGGCATGGGGTTTCTGCAACTCTATGAACCCGATAAGCTCAGTGAGCTTCGGCACTGTTTGCAAACAGTGGGACAAATCCCGTTGCTTTTGGGTAGGGGGAGCAATCTGGTCGGTAGTGATTCGACAAGCCCGATTCCTGTGTTGCGTCTGGCAAAAGGCGCGGACTTCGGGACGATACTCGCGCTTTCCGAAAACTGCTTTCGCGTTGGCTGTGCGCTCAACCTGGCAGAGTTGTTAAGCACATTGGCCGCTCGGGGATATGGTGGTTTGGCGGGGCTTTCCGGCATCCCTGGCAGTTTAGGCGGTGCTCTGGCGATGAATGCTGGAGCTAATGGCCAGGAAATTAGCGCTGCCGTCGAGCAGGTGGATGGTTGGGATCTGCAGCATGATCGTCCCTGGCAGTGGAGGAAAGAAGAGGGCGGTTGGGCATATCGTCAGTCGCCAATCCCGTCCGGAGTGATTGTCTTACATGCGATTTTGCGCTTCCAGAAGATTGCGCCAAGCACCGAGACAAGTCAGATTGCTGCAGAAAGGAAACGCCGGGAAAAAGCGACTCCAGCTGGTGCTTCCGCAGGTAGCGTATTCCGTAATCCCGCCCCGGAACAACCCGCTGGAAGGCTGCTCGAACAGGCTGGCTGCAAGGGACTTTCTGCTGGCGCCTTCAGCGTCAGTGTCCAACATGCCAATTGGATCGTCAATTGTTCCCGTACCCCAGGAAAAGCCGAGGATTGCCGGCGCCTGGTGAACGAAATGCAACAAAAAGTCCACGAAAAATTTGCTGTGGACCTGCACTGCGAATGGCGTTGGGCAGACGAAATATTGTAAGTCGCACAGCTGCCAGGGTTTTGAAATTGTGCCTAAAATCACTTGTTTAATAATGGCATACTGGATGGAACTTCTTTCGCAGTATATCCCCATACCCAATAGCAATGGGGCTGGTTTTTCACGTGTTGCAGACATAACAAAGCCGATTGTTTGTTTGCACACAGCAGATGCCGGGGTAGTTTCACCCCGAAATCCGTCTTTTCTGCTTAAAAACGGGTCAGTGTGCGGATGCCCTGCAAAGGCAGGGTGACGCTGGCCACATAGCCGGGTATTTTGACCGTTTCGCCAATGCTCCATTCACAGATGCCGTTCCGGATGAAAAAGTTGGCTAGGTCGACAACTGTTTGCTTGGCCAGCGGGGCGTCAACTAGAGCCAGGGTGTGCACAAACCAGCCCGTCGGGGTTGCCCAGTAGGCGCCATTTTGATAGGTATCAGGGGGACATGCCTGTTCCCAATACATTTTCGCCGGCAGATGCCTTATCTGCCCGTAACGGCAGATGCCAGCGTAATTGTCCTTGAAATAGGTGGCAATGCGCTGGGCTTTTTCATTTTTCGCCACGCCCAGCCAGACGGCAAAGGCCGATCCCCAAATGTCCGGTTGTCGACAGTGTTCGCTGGCTGCCAAATAGAGGCCGGTGGCATGATCCCATAATGTCGCATTGACGGCCAGGGCGGCTTGGTTGGCAGTTGCGGTCCATTTCCGGGCTTCATCCTGGCGCCCGAGTGCTCTCAGCATCTCCGCCAGCCTTTGCCCTGCTTCGATCAGCAGCAGCGAGCAGAACAGGGCATCGCCACGCTTACCGACGGTGTCGGTAAAACCGTAGCCGCACCGATCTTGGCTTGGGACTGATGAGAGATAGACCAGTCCCGTGGCCGGGTTCAATGGCAACGCAGCCAGCGCAGCCACCAGCCGATCCATGATTTCCTGCACTAATTTCAAGTCTCCGGTATGTCGCCAGGTGTTCCAGGCGACGTTGACGGTAAACGGGGGGCCGTCAGCGACTGGCAGGCTGCCCATGCGACCGTATCCAGGCTGGAAGATCGACTCACCCGTGAATCGGATACAATCGACGGCGGCCGCCTGGTCATTGTCCGTCGCCTTGACAAACAACCGGCAGGCCGAGAGTAATTCTTCCTCCGAGAAGGCGTCAGCGCAGGTTTCGATCATATAATCGAAGTCCCGCAGCCAGAACGCTTCATAACCCGTGCCAACCTGAGGGGGGAAAGCCAGGGTTCCATCTGTCATGCGGCGAGCTGAGGCACGGATTGTGCGTCGTGCCTGCGATTCAAGCCATTCTGCCGCCGATTGAAAACTGAGAGGTTTCGCCGGGAGACAATACCGGTTAATGGCCTCGTGCCCTCGACGCAAAGTCCCGTCTTGATTCACGAGAGCCATGTATTTGGCATGGCTGAGCGGTCCGGGAAAGTTTTCCAGGCGGTGCAGGTCGGCCACCGGGCTTTCATGGAAAGCGTGAATTAGGAAGCCAAGGCCGAGAGAGGTCAGCACCGCAAGGTCATCGAGGAGGAGACGCACATGTTGTTCGTCGTCGAGAGACCCCCATCCGCATTCGGTGACCAGAACCGGTTTGCCTTTTTCTTTGAATGTGCGCACAAGTTTGGGGAGATCGCTGTTGGCATTTGCAAAATACGGGTGGATCATCACGATGTCGCTACAGGCGTCGACTTTTTCCGTCGCTTCCAGAGTCGCTGCCACGCTCACGCCAAGCGGATGGCTGGCGCCTAGGGATTTGGCGGTGTCGTAGAGATGTTGCAGCCACGGCAGGATGGCCGTGGAGTCGTTGTTGAACGGTTCGTTGCATAGATCCCAGGCTAGCACGGCGGGGTGGCAGTCGAACAGGGTCAGCATGGTTTCGAGATAGGGACGGAAAACGTATCCATCGTCCTGTCCTTGTCTGCCCAGGTTGCTGAACCAGTAGTTTATCATCTCGGGACTGATGCCGCCGAAATCAGGAATGCTGTGCCAGTTGTTGAAGAGAACAGGTATGACCCTGTACTGAAGGCTCGCGCAGATGTCCAGGGCTTGCGTGAAGTTGGCCAGGAACGCATCGCGATGAAGAAGAAACAGCTCGTGCGACAGCCAGAGCCTAACCGTGTTCAGGCCGGGAAAGTATTTCACCCCTCGCGACAACTCCAGCCGAAAGGCGTCGCCATCAAAATGACTTATCCAGATTTCATGGGCGTTGCAGCCGAAACTGGGCTGATAGTTGAATCCGTGCACATTCGAGAAGTCTGTTTGCATGGGAGGGTGTTGCCTGAAGTTCTGCCGGTTGAAGCGTGGGCTGTGTTATGATTGGCTGATTGCTTGAAATGGATTCGCCGCGAGGGTCTTTGTGCCAAAGTCTGGAGAAAAGAAGCGTCCAGATGAAGGTGCTGAAGCTTAAGCATAGCCCGCCGAAACAGATCTGCAAATCGGTGGCCGGAAATATCGGGTTTCTCTGGTGCTTCCCCCAGAGCAGGATTTCAGCGAGAACCGCCTCGCAGATGGTATGCTTTTGCTTGTCGTTTTCCCAGTAATTATTTCACTACAAAACGATGTTGCTAATGTAACATTAATAGGTAGTTGCGCAATTCCATTTTCCGCAATTATTTTTTCGATGGATGCCCTCTGCGTTTTAGCGTTTGAGACGCGAGTTGCTTCTCCTCTCGTTTTTTTTTCTTTGCGATATCCTGCATGCTGTTAGTTTCTTGTACTTTGAGCTTGTATTTCTGTTGGCGACCTCGATGCTTGCCTTCTGCCTTCTGC
>Ga0172378_10003403_pt1 | contig 14960 bp, 23 predicted proteins | sample GrowelOW332metaG_FD_119755 | JGI IMG/M metagenome (GOLD analysis project Ga0172378, IMG submission 119755) | Groundwater microbial communities from an aquifer near a municipal landfill in Southern Ontario, Canada - Pumphouse #3_1 metaG | ecosystem: Environmental > Aquatic > Deep subsurface >... | reverse complement strand
CATAATTATTATATTTTATTATTTTCTTTTTTTAAAGATTACAGTATCTGTATTCATATTAGATATTATACATATTACTAGCGTTACTATTAGGGCTATCCATGAACAAATAGCAATAAATATTGTAGCAGGTATGTCACTATATGTATAGTCTTTTTCATCTAGTGTAGCTTGTATATAAAGAAAACCAGCTACTATAAATCCAATTATGTAAATTATTATATAAATCATAATTATTATATTTTAGTCATATATTTAACATTTGTTTCAAATACTGAAATTATATCCCAATAAGAATGTATTCTTTGTAATCTATACACTAGCTCTATATCTTCAGTATCAGGTATTCCTGGATATCTTTCTACTAGACTAATATCTATTATCTGATAGTCTTTATCTTGATAAGATACATTCTCTCCTTTTTTAAATGGAGCAGAGTTAATAAGACTCTTTATATAGTCTTCTTTTCTCTTATTAGCTCTATCTAATATATGATTACTAACTTCTATTTCATGATTTAGAAAGTGTATTTTATCTATAATTTCTTGTTTCATAATAATATATGTATTAAATATCAATTATTAAAAATCAGTATCTGTTACATCTAGAACAGTAGGACTTTTTACATCAGAATATAGGTGTTCTATTTTATGTGTTGGTAAGCCCTTACTTCTCATTTTTATAGCTTCATCTGATGCACCTTTAAACATGCCATCTCTTTCCTTTAAATTAGGAATTATAGTTGGAAGTATTTCTTCTTCTGTATTTACAGCTACAATTACATCTACTTCATAGCTTCTTACTTGATATACATTCATAATAATCTATATTTAATATTAGTATTTTAAAGTTCCAGCTTTTTTATGGTATCATCAAGTTCAGGATTAAACAAGTTAATGAATTCATTAACATCATAGTAAAGAATTCCAAAGTTCTCTGCACATTTCTTGTCAGAATCACTGAATTGTCCTTCTAATCCTGATGCATCTCCAACCATAACACAGTCCCTAGGAAGTATATTATGAGTATATCTTCTTATTTCTAACATTCCTGGGTTAGGCTTTCTACAAATGTCCTCATTGTTATTTGTTCTAGCAAATGAATATGTACATTTAGTATGCACATAATCTGCTATACATGCAGAAACATACTTCAATTTAGTTATGATATCTTTTTCTGAAGTTATTCCTAACTCAATACCTCCTTGATTTGATACAATAAATACTTGCATAGGACCATAGTTCTTCAAAGCATTCAATAAACTAAAATTTAGTTTCATATCATACACTCCACGAGGAAACTTATCACCACTCATAGTGTTGGTCAAAGTTCCATCTAAATCAATAAATACATTGTTTTTATTCATAATAATATATTTTAATTACATATCTAGAGTATTAATCTAGATATGTACCTGTTATTAGATAACCACCATCTGTATTACAAGATACATTCTCTAATTCTTCAGCAGTTAAGTCTTCAATATCAGGATTAGTACAATCATGCTCATCTATAGCTATTTCTAAAGCTTCTTCATCTGAATCAGCACATATAATATCAAAGAAACTAAAACCATAGCCACTTCCTTCTACTTTATATACTTTCATAATAATATGATTTAATCTGTCAGTAATTTGTTAATTTTCTTATACAAATTTAAGGTTTCTTCTTTTGTTCTTTCAAAAGTCCATTCCTCTGCTGTGTCACCTAAATGAGCACAATCAAATCCTATTATCCTATATTTTAGGAAATCAACAGGTATTTCTGTAAGTGGAATTATACAGGCTTTTTCTGAAAAACTACTATCAAATGTTATACCTCCATGGACTTCTATCATGTCATCTAACATATTATCTTGTGACTTGCTTCCTTGCCAACTATTAGGTAATTTGCCACTGAATCCTACATATCCATTATAGTGCCCCATAGTTATACCTTTAGATTCAAGGTCTTTACCGTATTTTTTATATAATGGATGTTCCATTATAAAAGCGAATATTTTATTTGTAATAATAATTTGTATTCATTGATTAAGTTATAGATTAAATAAAACCTAAGAGAGAATATACTATACTAGCATCTGACTTAAACAGTTATACTATACATATACTCTACTCTTAGGAAAATTAAAAGTTTATATTATTATATAATAACTGAAGCAGGTATTATCCTAACTCCAGTTATTCTACCTATGTAGTATTAGTCTTCACTCTTTTTAAGTAAATTATCAAAGAATCTACATCCTGATAGGATATATAATTCTTTAGCAGAATAATGAGTTCCAACTACTGCACCTAGTAAAGTAAATACTATAAATAGTATCATTGATAAACTAGACATTGTAACTATAGCTATTATTCCTATTGTAAATGTAAGCCATAGTAATATAGCTTTAATTATTGTATGTTTCATAATAATTTAGTATCTTTTTTTATATTCTTTTCTACCATTAGAGTAATTTTAACTCTGCGATTACTTTTTAAACTATAGCATTTATATAGATAATGACTTTCTTTAATTTTATAGTCATAACCTATTATTGCTCTAGTAATTTCATCCCAAGTTTTAAATTGTTCTTCAACTTCTGAGTAGCTAAGACTCTTAGCAAGACATGTTCTAATGTTATTCTCTAAACAGTAAATATTTAGATTATATTTAGTATTTAGGATCTTTTCAGTGTCTATACTAGAGTCTTTACAATATGTATATATAACTATAATAGTTATAAATATCAAACTTACTGCCAACCATAAGAATGCTATCATAATTATTGTTTTATTATGATAGTAGAATCAAGATGTCTAGCAGCAACTTCTTTTGCATCAAGTACTATTGTTTTACCAAAGCACTTAGTTGTAACTTTAGTTACAGTTATCTGAGTCTTTATATTAACAACAATTGTGTCATTAATATAATCAAAATACTCTGAATTACTTTCGTGATTTTCTCTTAGGAACTCTCTATGAATCTTTCTTCTAAGATTATAGTTTTCACTACTAGCAATTGCATTTCTCTTAAATTTCTTTCTTTTTGTCATAATTGTAATTTTAAATTGATTATTATTTGTTTGTGGTAATAGCAGGCTACAACCCTGCACTTTAATCTACATAGGTAGAGTTATGTACTATTATGCTCTACATTATACTATATAATGTATTACAACTTATACTATATTACCTTAATTAATTAATGCTACCTTATATTGATAAGTGGTGATATCAGCATCATTGTATTAAAATGAATACTCTCTCAACATTACTATATCATCACAGGAATATTCCAACAGTACTCCAAAATAGTTCTACATACCCTTGTTGCAATTAAGCACTTATCTCCCTCTATTACTCAGTCTCCAAAGAAGTGATGACTATACTTTTCTATATTTTACCATAGTTAGCTTAATAAAGTCTAACATCTGGAAGTGATAATACTAGGTAGTCTCGTAGCATCTTCAAATTACCCTTTCTATAGGTTATCAGAATCTAATCATTGTACTTTATTGACATATAATTAATTAAATTTGCTACATATTTGTGCAATTATTATAAATAATAGCTAGAATATTAGCAGAATATTGGAGTCATATTAATGTAACTTAATTTTAAAGCTCTTATAATACTGACTTAAAGTCTTATTTACTATAATAGAGTGTTATATGAGGAATATTTAATAGTGGGTTATTATGGGGAGGGGAGATAGTCACCCCCTCTTACCTCTTATTATTGTATAAATAAATTACTATGTTAGAATCTATAAAATACAATATAAGTTTAACAATTAATCCACTTTATTTCTCTCAGAAACCCTCTATTTACTATTGATTACTTCTACATTATTGTATAAAGTAAGACTATTATTAACTATTTATTTAATATCTAAATGTCATGTTTTTATCAATTGAATTATTAGCCTTTTTCTACTCCAGAAGGTACTATATATAATAAGGTGTAACCTCGCCTTACTATTAGCACTTATACTTATCTTATTATAATAGTATCTCTTCTAGAGTATTAAAAGCCTAACTTAATCAATCTATATACTTTATGACAGTTGTATATTCTATTTATAATTCTATCTACAATTCTATTACTTAATATTTATTAATATCTATCAATATTTAAAATACTCTATAAACACACATCAAATTTAGATAGTGTGCTCTTAGCTAATAAGTATGTCCGAAGGACATATTGTATAACTATTAGTTTATAAAGAATCTATATTATAGATAGTGATTATTGTATTATACATACATTAATATCATTATTCTACTGTGTGATAATATATGCACTTTGCATCTGTATTAATGTTATATAATAGTAATCACATATCTATATTTCTATGATAATATAGTATCTATTAGTGCAGCAGCAAATGCTACAACTATGAGTATTATACATATTTCTAAACATATTTCCATAATAGTTTTGTATTAAAGTTAATCATTATAAGTAATAAAAAATAACAACTCTCCAGTGTTTCCACCAGAGAGTCATCATTAATTAACCTCTTAACAAGTTAGCACCAAATGCTTGTTTAACATTGGCAGTATTCTTACTCATAATGCAATAGCCATAAGTAGGATTAGGATTCTCAGTAGTAGGCTCTTTAGACTTTAGAAGAGCAATTTCCATGTCTTCTAATGCAAGATTACCAGCTTCAAACTTGGCTTTAATAGCCTTACTAATACCACCTAATTTAGCACCACAAGCAAAGAACATGCTACCTGGCTTCTTAGGGTTTTCAATAAACTCAACAGTATGATTCTCTTTGACAATGAAGTCAGAAATAGGCATTCTGTTCTTAATAAAATGTGTCTTTGACTCCTGAATAGAATCAGAAGGTAAGTCAATATCCTCTGGACGTAGGTTAATTGAACTTGTGTTAGCAATCTCTGAATTTACATTACTCATAATCTTTAATTTTAAATTGTTATTGTTAAACGTTAAATATATAGAATGCTGAAATCCTTATTAGAGTTTCAGCATCTTTCTAGCATCTTTTAATTCTACTGTTATTATGGCAGACTCTTCATTCTTTAATTCCCATATAAAAGTAGGATGTTTAGTATAAACAGTTGCTGTAATATCATTAACTGTGAATTTCATACCTAAATAAGATACATTATCTCCAACTTTAAGATTAAATCTAGAACTAATTTCCTTAATATAGGCATCTTGTGCTTTCTGACTTTCATCCAAAAGTTCTTCTAGCATTTCTACTCTAGTATTAAGTTTCAACAATCTGTTATTTAAATCCTCTATACTAATCATAATGATGGTTTTTTAAATCAATAATAATACCCCAAATAAATATCATGGAAAGCAGGTAGGGGCATAACCCAATTCTCCAATAGCTAGGGTGGGTATTGGGTGACTATCCCTCACACATGTTTATTAAACACAAAATAAAATAAAAAGTAAAATAAAAAAATAAAAATTTTAAAAAATAAATTATAAGTCAATACTAGTGTTAATAATATATAATAGTATTAGTCACACATAATATTATTTTTCTATACTTTACTAACTTTTTTACTTTTTCTCTAGGTTATATTATTTATTTTTATTACCTTTGCACTCAATAGTATATCATTCTATAGATATAATCATCCTTGAGGATAATCAAAGTAAAGGATCAGAAGTTGGATTAGTAGTTCCAAATAGGAATAAGGTTTTCTCCAATACTATTATAAATGATTAAGATATAAGATTTCTTGGTAGTGCCTATATAGATGTGAAAAGGCTAAGGTAAAACTACCTATAGAGAATTTAAAACCCTTAGAAATTGAAGTTCTTAATTTAAAAGTATTATTTTTAATTAAATAATATCTCAGCATAGGGACTTATTATGTCTTCTTTGATAGAATATTATTGAATATTTATATTGTATATGACATATAATGCTATATATAATATGTAGAATTTAAATTGAATATTATGTGGAATGAATTATCAATGAAAGATAAGGCAGACTTAATGAAATTAGGTATTAAGAATGGTATAAGAGACTTAGATACTATTAGAAGTACTTATAATAAATATGGTGATGGTGGTTATATATCTTCACCTTATATAAGACATAAGATTACTAAATGGGAGGGTACTTCAATGAGAAGTAATAAACCTTTTAATACTATGGATAAAGACTTTAATGATAGTATACCTTCAGAAGTAAGAAGCAAGATGTCACAAGCTGAATTAGATGCTTTATATTCTTATGCTTATAATGTAGGTACTGGCAACTTTAGAAAGAGAGTAATTCCTGCTCTTAATAATCTTTATAATGGTACAGGTACTCTTCAGAGTGTACAGCAATCTATGTGGTCTAAAGGTGATACTAAATACAGAGGTTTAAGAAATAGAAGAAATACTGAAAGGTCTTTATTTGGTGATGCTTATAGTAATCACTATCAACCAGTATCTATGAATAACTTAGATAATTTTAATGGTAATCCTAATGATGTTAGGATAACTCCATTTCTAAAACCTGATGTAGATCCAGTTGGTAATATACCTAGGATGAATATAGCTAATACATTTAAACCACTTCAAGAGTCTATAGAGCCTACTCCAGAAGAGAATTATATACAGCCTTTATCAACTTATGACTTATTTAATGCACTAAGTAGTATTAATACACCTTATAAATTAGTAAATCCAGTGCAACCAATTAGTACTATTAGTATGGATAATACTTAAATAACGTTAATAATTAATTAAATATTTGGTAGTTTAAATAATTTTACATACCTTTGCATCATGGTTGACAAAATAAGCTAATTATATCCCAATAATATGGTTGCCGATTAGCTTTTGTAGGCAGCCTTATTATATTAATAGTTACCTGTATTAATAGTAATAACGCTCATTAGTTTAAGAAGGAAAACACCTCTATTGTTCGAGGAGTAAATAGTGCAAGCCTATTATGAGTGTAAATATAGTCCTTTAGTATACTTGGTTAGTACGATAGATTTTCATTCTATAGAAAGCAGTTCAAATCTGCTAGGGATTACTTAACATGTGGAGTAGAGCAGTTGGTAGCTTGCTAGGTTCATATCCTAGAGGTCATAGGTTCAAGTCCTATCTCCGCATCTAATTTATTACAGTCTGTGAAGATAGTAAATATTTCTTTTTATTTATAAGTTTATAATTTAAATCAGTTACATAACTGATAAGTAGATAGGTAATTCCTATCTACTTTTATTAAGATATAGTGTAGAGGTAACACAGAAGAATTTGGATCTTCTATCTTAGGTTCGATCCCTGATATCTTAACTAATATATAGTAGTAGCTCAAAAGGTTAGAGTGCTTGCTTTGGAAGCAAGGGGTTATAGGTTCGAGTCCTATTTACTATACAAAATGCTTCTTAGCTTAATTGGTAAAGCCCCTAGCTTGTTCACTAGGAGAATATAAGTTAGAGTCTTATAGAGTGCGCAATTATAAATGCTGTCTTAGTTCAGTTGGTAGAACATTACTCTTGTAAAGTAATAGTCGTGAGTTCAAGTCTTACAGATAACTCAATTTAATACTTCTATGGTGAAACTGGTATACACATCAGACTTAAAATCTGGTAATCAGAAATGATTATATGGGTTCAATTCCCATTAGAAGTACTTATAAGTATATTATAATAATATGGAGAAAGAACTAAGTGGTACTTAGACTAGTCTTGAAAACTAGATGAACTGTAAAATGTTTTGGGGTAGGGACCTACTTTCTCCGCTATATTGCTTTTTAGCTCAGTTGGTTAGAGCATCTGACTGTTAATCAGAAAGTCATAGGTTCAAGTCCTATAAAAGCAGCAATGGAGAATTAAACCTAATGGTAAGGTAATAGTTTGCTAAACTATGAGTAGCCAATAAAATGGTGTATTAGTTCGAGTCTAGTATTCTCCGCAGTACTTATATAACAAATGTCGGTATTAAAACGGTTATATATTTTATGGAGTCCGTACTTATACTATAAACCTAAATGGTGATATGGTATATGTTCAGTTTAGTGTAAAGAAAGCACAATATATTGTAATAGGTATAATATATAGGAAATGGTTTAATTCCTCACTGGGCGCAATTAATAAGAGTCTTTAGTTTAATGGTAGAACATGGGTCTCCAAAACCTAAGATATGAGTTCGATTCTTATAAGATTTGCATAATGAAATACATAACAAATATACTTAATTATCTTAATAGACTAGTAAGCAATAATACAGGAGTTTCTTCTAAGAGTTTCTTTTTAGTTGCAGTAACTATAATAGGTTTAATATTACTTATTATACCTGCTATCTTACTTATAGTAGAGATAATATATAATCATACTATACATACAGATTTAAATGGTCTAGCAGCTTATATAGGATCAGTAGCAGGAGTATTTGCTTCTGCTGGTATAACTAAAGCATGGTCTGAGAAATATGAAAAACATCAAGAGTCTGATACTTAATATTATTAGTCATTTTACAACTAGTAATAGATATAAACATTTCTTATTTGCTATACCAATAGGTTTAGTATTTACAATACTATGTGTATTAGGAGTAGCAAGTGGAATGGAATTTAAAGATAAGTTATATGGTAATAATTGGGATTGGTTAGATTGGTTATATACTATGTTAGGTGGTATAATAGGTCAAGCAATACAGTTGTTGGTAATAAAGTCCCTATAACTTAACTCTTCTAGAGTAAAGAGTTACTTATATTAGAGCAATACTAACTAGAAGAACATAACAGAATTTAAACTTTAAATTTAATTGTTATGAGTAGAATTATTAATCTCGTAAAGAAGATAGTAAAATGCTATATGGAAGCAGCTATCTTAATGTACCCAACAGGTGTAATACCTAGATAATAGTACATTGAATATGAAAGAGCAAAGTGCTCTTTCTAATGCTTCAGGAGATTAACTTATTATGAAAATAAACCTCAAAGGAGGTAACTGTAAAATATGTCTGTAGCATCTTATTCTTAATTGAATAGGATGCTTTTTTAATTCTATTAATTAGTAATAACTTTAAATAATGTTAAGGATTAAAAGATTTATTGCTTTTTATTTGATTACTAATTATATTATTCTTATCTTTGCATCACAATTAAAATATGACATATAATGGAAGAAAATATAAAGCAAAATATAGTATATAAAGCTGTAATAGGTGATACTATAACTGATCTACTTAATAGAATGACTAGACTTCAAATAGTTAAAGAAGATATTGTAAGTATGGATATAAGTAGACTAATGACAGTATACATAAGTAAAAATTAAATATAACATATAATGAAAAAGAAAGTAGCTGAAGAAGTATCTAAGGATATAGTAAAAGACAAAGAAAAGAAAGTTAAGAAAGCAAAGTCTAAACTAATAGATTATAAGAAACTAATAGAAACAGATTTTGAAAAAGGTATACTACATCTTAATGATTATAGTGCAGTTAGTCAGTATAAATCAGTAAGAAGAGCTATAAAAAGGGGACATGTTTCAATAGTAGGAGATTGTTTCCCACATAGACCTTATAAGAATATAGCAGCACCTAAACATAGTATAACATATAGAAAAAAGTATTTTTATGCCCAAATCAAGAGAAAGAACAGAGTATACTAAAGAAGAGTATAATAATGAACCTGTATTCTACTGTAAGAACTGCTTATCATTAAAAGTATTATCTATTGAAGGTGTTAAAGATACTGATTTTTGTGATACTTGTAGTTCTACAGATATAGGTAGTTGCTCCATTGAAGAATGGAGACAAATGTATAGAGATAAATATGGTTTTGATTATTTAGATAAATATTAAATAAAATGACAGAAATTAAAAAAATGGTAGCCACTAAAGCTACTAGTAATACTGAAGAAACAAAAAAGACTAAACTTACTTATGAAGAACTTAATAATATAGCTTCACAGTTATCTCAACAGAATTCTAAGTATAGGAATGAACTTGCTAAGTTAAGTAACTCATTACAGCAGTCAGAAAGACAAGCAGGATATGCTGAACTTAATTTTAGATTTATGGTTCTTGATAAGGCTGCTTTATTTCCAAAAGAATTTGTAGATAGAATTAAACAAGAAGTCATGGAGTTTATGACATATCAAGAACCTACTACTTCAGAAGTAGAAGGAGATAAAGAAGATAAGTAACATGGAAAAAGATTGTAGGAAAAATAATAATATACTTAGGATTCCTACTTCTTTAAGTGGTAATTTCTTTAGATTATGGATTGAATTTCTTTCACCTTTTCATCATTTAACTCCAAGAGAAACTGAAGTAGCAGCTTCATTTCTTAATACTAGATTCACATTAAGTAAATCTATAAGTGATGATACTATACTTAATACTGTTCTTATGAGTAAGGAAAGTAAAAGTAAAATAATGAAAGAATGTAATATGACATCTGCTCACTTTCAAGCTATATTAAGTAAATTAAGAGAAGTTAAATTTATAGTTGATGGGGTTGTAAATCCAAAGTTTATCCCTAAAGAACTTAACCAAGATGATAAATCTTTCAGACTTTTAATATACTTTGATTTCAATGAAGAGAGTAATAGACAAAGTATCTAGAGAACTTTCTATACCTAAAGAGGTAGTAGAAAAGACATATAAGGCTTATTGGAGATTTATAAAGAGTAAGATAGAAGAAATACCTATTAAATCTATAGAAACACAAGAAGACCTTGACAAATATAAGACAAGTTTCAATTTACCTTGTTTAGGTAAAATGACTTGTTCTTATAATAAAATAGTAAGAATAAGAGAAAATATTAATAAACATAAAATTAAGAATATATAATGGTAATAAAAGAAATACAACCAATGTATAATGGTATATTGGTAACTGCAAATGCTCCTAAAGATAAAATTGGTAATATATATGTAGAAAGCAAAATAGGTATAGAAGTTTATCAAACTGTAGTAGCTATAGGTAGTATGGTTAAAGAGATTAAAGTAGGTGATGTAGTAATGATTAATCCTGCTAGATATGAAGTAAAGAAGTATGATAAGAATTCAATAAAGAAGGATATTGTAGGTGAAAATCCTACTCAAAATTATAACTTCAATATGGTATCAATGAATAATACTGATTACCTTATGCTATATGATAGTGATGTAAGTTTCATTATTAAGGATATGGATGAAAGTGCTGAACCAGAAATAAAGCATATAGATCCTGTAATTGGTGTACCACCAAAGAATGCAATAGAGATACTTAATAAAGAGGCTGCTGTAAAACTTATAATGCCAGGAACAGATTTAATAGTATAATAATATATAAGCCTAGGATTAGATTTCTAGGCTTTTTTAAATTAAAAATACATGATAAAATTATTTAAATATGAGAATTATGATGTCATAATAGATCCAGAAGCTATACTACTTGTACCTTTTAAAAAACTGTATGATAGAGATAGAACAAAGAATAAGACCAAAGCTACAATGGAATTGGCTTATATATATTATTTCTGTGACCCTAGAAGTGATTATCAATATATAACAAGCCCAACAAAGAGGTTGGAAGATATTAAAAAAGGTCTAGGAATACCTAAAGATTGGACTCCTGATAAGTTTGTAAATGAAGCTATGGATTACTATAATTCATTTAAACCTATATCAGCAGGTCTATTGGAAGATACTAAAAATCTTGTAACTAAGTTTAGAAAATCATTAAATGATATGGACTTCAATGCAACAGATGATAAAGGTAAACCAATTAATACTCTTAATACTATAGCTAAGACTATAGCAGAAATTCCTAATCTTATTGTAGAGTTAGATAAAGCAGAGAAAGCTTTAATGACAGATATTACTAATGATAGTAAAGCAAGAGGTACACAAACTAAAGCACTATTTGAAGATGATAATTAATGAAGTACTAGATTCACTTAATAGAAGTATAAAAACTACATATCCTGAGTCTACTAGATATTTAGTAGCTAGTGAGAAAACTGTGCAAGCATTTGGACCTTTAACTACATTCTGTATAGAGATAGTATCTATAGATAGAATTGATAAGGATAAAATACTTGCTTGTAGACAGCAACTTACTTATAATGAAAGTGTTTATAATAAAAACATAAGTAATAATGCTAAAGAAACAGCTAGATTACAGTTATTAAGTACATTATTTAGTAATATATTTAATAACTATGAATTTAAAAGTATATACTATGGAATTAAATAAAGATTTCTTTATACCTACTAATGAATTTCAAACATCTATTACAGCAGAACTATTAAATAAATACCCACAAGATGTAATACAGAACTTTCTTGATGTAGTTGAGAATATTCCTTATATACATAATCTTATAGCACCAGATAGAAAGAGAGCAAAAGACTTACCTAGAGATTCAACTGGAAAGATAATAGTAGATTTAACTAATCCTCATATTCTTGAGGATATGGATTATTTTAGACCTTCAGCTTTACACTTTCAAGAGCATGAATGCTATACTTTTCTTAAGCCTAATGCTAATCCTAATAGTGAATACTATAAATGGTTTCAGGAAGAAAAAAGAAGATGTTATGAAGGCTATGTTAGGGAATCAGATGGTGAATGGGTAACAGGTTATATGTACTTCTATCTTAACTATAATCCTATTATGCTTACAGAGTTATCAGGAGATAGCAAAGCAGCTAATAGAGTAGAAGCCTTACCTTTAGTATGGGAAGGCATATATTTAAGATTTCATTACTTAGACCAAGCAAGAATTTCTGGAGAGCATGCTATAGAATTAGCAAGAAGAGGTGCACATCCTTATGATGAAACTGTTTATACTCCTGATGGTATAAAGAAGTGGGGAGATATTAAAATAGGAGACTTTTTATATGATACTCTAGGTAAGCCAACTAAGGTAATAGATATACCTTTTGATAATATTTCTGATTGCTATAAAATTACTCTTAGGGATGGTAGAATAGTATATACTGATGGTAATCATACATGGAATGTGATAAGAAAGAATACTGGTATAGTACAACAAAAAACTACTAAAGAGTTATTATCTTGTTATAAATTAATTAGAAATAGTCCTAGAATACCTAGTGGTATAGAATATCAATACTTTATACCAGGAAATTGTGGTGTTGACTTTGTTAAAAAAGAAGTATCATTTGATAGTTATACATTAGGTTATTTATTAGGTGATGGTTGCTTTAGAAGTGGTAATTATAGTAATCAAATACTATTTACTTCAGATAAAATAGATATAGATACTTATAAAACTAATATACCATATAATATAAGTAAAATAACCAAAGATGATTATACCTATAAAGTAGAGGTAAGTACTCAGTATCTTAAAGATATTAAATTATGGAATTGCAAATCAGAAGATAAGTTTATACCTAATGAATATATTATAAATGATAGAAGTACTAGATTAAGTTTATTACAAGGACTAATGGACTCTGATGGGCATACTCATGGTGGTATACCTACTTACTCTACATCATCTAAAAAACTTAAAGATAATGTATTAACATTAGCTAGAAGTTTAGGATATAATTGTAATTATATTATTAAAAAGGCAGGGTATAAAAAAGAAGATAAGTATATTGAATGTTTAGATTGCTACAGCATATCTATATATGGTGGTCAAGAATTATTTAGATTACAAAGAAAAAAAGATAAAGTAAATACTACTAAATTTGTGTCTAGAAATACTAAAACTGCTATTATAAACATAGAATATACAGGATATAAACAATGTAAATGTGTTGAAGTAGATTCTTTCAATAATTCATATTTAATAAATGAATTTGTACAAACCCATAATTGCTCTAAATCCTATACTCTAGCTTCTATAATGGCTAAGAATGTTGTACTAGGGGAAAATGCTAAGACTACAAGAAGAAATATGACAGTCTTAGCAGCTAATAGTAAAGAGTACTTAGGTGGTAAAGATGGTACTCTTACTAAATTTGAGCCTGTTATAGATTACTTATCTGATACTACAGAATTTCCTAGATTAAGATTGAATAGTTCTCTTAATGATATGGTATGGAGATATGGTTATAAGAATAGTTTAGGTATAAATAAAGGATCACTAAACACAGTAATTGGAGTTTCAGTTAAGGATAATGAAGGTAAGTTAAGAGGTAAGAGAGGTTATATACTATTTGAAGAAATGGGATCTTTTCCTAATCTATTATCAACTTATAATAATACTAGATATGGTGTAGAAGAAGGCGAATTTACATTTGGTTTAATGTATCTTGTAGGTACAGCAGCAGATGATGCATCAGATTTTTCAGCAGCTAAAGAGTTACTATATAATACTAAAGGTTATAACATAAAGTCATTACCTAATGTATATGATAAGCAACCTGCCCAGAATAAGACTTTTGGTTATTTTTATCCTGCTTATCTTAATAGAAAGGGTTGTGATAATAAAGATGGAGTATCAGATGTAGTAAAAGCTCTTCTTGAGATACTCATGAAGAGATATAATACTAAAATGCACTCTTCAGACATTAATACCATTATGAAAGTAATAGCTGAAATGCCTATAACACCAGCAGAAGCTATTATAAAAGTAACAGGTAGTAATTTCCCAATTGCTGCAATGACAGAGAGACTAACACAATTAGAATCTGATAAATCTATAACTAATTCTGATTATATAGTAGATTTAGTATTAGATAAGAATGGTAAAGTAATATGTAAGAACTCTACTGCAATACCTATTAAGAGTTTCCCTTTAAAAGATGAACCTAAAGAGGGTGCTATTATTATACATGAAATGCCATGTAAAAATAGTAGTGGTGAAGTACCTTCTGATAGATATGTAATGGGTCATGACCCTGTAGACAATGATATGGCAGATTCTAAATCTTTAGCTTCTACATTTATATTAGATGTAATAACTGATACTATAGTAGCTGAACTTACAGGTAGACAACCTTATGCTGATCTTAACTATGAAAATGTAAGATTAATGTGTATGTTCTATAATACTAAAT
>Ga0172378_10003401_pt1 | contig 14965 bp, 10 predicted proteins | sample GrowelOW332metaG_FD_119755 | JGI IMG/M metagenome (GOLD analysis project Ga0172378, IMG submission 119755) | Groundwater microbial communities from an aquifer near a municipal landfill in Southern Ontario, Canada - Pumphouse #3_1 metaG | ecosystem: Environmental > Aquatic > Deep subsurface >... | reverse complement strand
TGGAAGGAGTTCCGGGATAGGCATACACGCCTGACATTCCTCCGTCTATCGCACCCTGGCTGATAGATTCAACCCCCAATAGTAATTGCTTTTGCATAATAAACTCTTCTGATTTGATTAATTAAACCCAAATTTAATAACTTATAAAGAAAAACACGACAATTTTTTAATCAATTGATTTTTTTAACTCATTGGTAAAGAAAATCCTTTGCTGCCTGAACGGCACGATCAAAAACCAACGATTTAACATTATCAATTGCATCCATTGCCGTTATATTTTCATTTACCAGAGAATAGGTACGATCAAACATCTTTTTACCATCCTGCATTACCTGACCGCCAATTGCATACACTAATATTCCATATTTGTGAGCCTTACAGCATACTGCATATGGAGCTTTTCCCTTATTAGTCTGAGAATCTATTTTCCCTTCTCCGGTAATTACCAAAGAAACATCTTTAAGATGCTCTTTAAATCCAATACACTCCAAAACAGTATCTGCACCAGGCACCATAACCGAATTTAAAAAACCAACAAGTGCCAGATTGATTCCACCGGCAGCGCCCATACTTTTTTTACCGGACAGATCATACCCTTTTTTCTCTTTTATTTTTTCTGAAAAATGAAGAAGATTTTTTTCAAGTACAGCAAAATCATCCGCAGCAGCACCCTTCTGTCCTGCAAAAAAATAAACAGCGCCTTCCCTGCCCGATAAAACATTGTCCACATCACAAAGGACACGAATATTTATGCCTCTTAATTTTTTTAATGAGCAGTCATCCCACGAATCAATTTTACCGACATTAAGACCCGAAGATGAAAGTTGTTTTCCCCTGTCATCATAAAAAATAACTCCAAGACCTTCCAGCAGTCCCATTCCTCCGTCAACTGTAACGCTTCCACCTATCCCTATTGTAATATCCTTTACACCACGATCAATGGCATCCATAATCAATTCACCGGTACCAATACTTGATGTTTTAAGGGGATTTCTTTCTTCAGACGAAAGTAACTTAATACCTGAAGCATCAGCCATTTCTATAATTGCTTTGTCTCCTTTAATCCCATAGGAAACCTTTATTTTGCGTTTCAGAGGATCATGTACAAAAATTTCAACCTTTTTATAACCCAAAGTACGTCTTAAAATTTCTCCGGTACCATCCCCGCCATCTCCTACAGGTAACATTTCTGTTTCAAATAAATCCGATACAGAATGAAATGCAGAGCTGATAATTTCAGCAAAAGTATAGGCATCAAGACTTCCTTTCATACTGTTTGGAGAAATCAGCACTTTGTATTTTTTAGTCTGCTCTTGAAACATTTGTAAGTCCCTTAATACTTTCAAGCTTCTTCATCAAAAAAGTAAGATGTTCAACATCATTTACAAAAACTCTTAGCGTACCCTCAAAACCATCATTTTCGGTATCAATATTAAAGGAACGCATCTGTATTCCCACATCCTTTTCAATAACATGTGAAATTTGTTCTACTATACCCTTAGCATTTGTTCCGGATAGCATAAGGGTTGCCTGAAATGATGATCTTTTCTCAGTTTTACGCCATCTTGCAGGAACTATACGGTAAGGATAACGTTCAATCATATCTTTGGCATTAGGACAATTCTTTCTGTGAATTTTAATTCCGTCATTGATCGTTACAAATCCAAAAATTGGATCTCCGAAAATAGGATTACAGCAAGGTGATAATTTGTAATTAATATTTTTTAAATTATTATCAATTATTAAACAATCATCATCACCTGAAAAAGCCATTTCCTTTAGTTGATCAGAGCTTAACACTTCTTCAAGTTTCTCTCTTACAGTATCAGGTTCTTCTTTTTTCACCAGTATTCCCTTTATTTCCAAAGGATCTATTTTTTCGGTAAAAATTTCGTAATAAAGGTCCTGTGCCAGCTTTATATGATAATGCTTAAGCAGTGTTCGGATAATTTCATCATTATATTCTATTTTCCAGTTTTTAAGTTTCCTCTCAAGCATCTCTTTACCGTTATCGGCCATTTTTTTCTTTTCCTCATTAAGGCTGGCCTTAATACGGTTTTTTGCTTTTGCGGTAATAACAAAATTAAGCCAGTCAAGCTTGGGTGTCTGATTTTTTGCGGTATGTATGGAAATCTGTTCTCCGTTTTTTAGTTTATGATGAAGAGTTACTTTTTTACCATTTACAATTCCTCCTATACAATGGTCTCCCACCTGTGAATGTATTTCATAAGCAAAATCCAGAAGAGTAGCTCCCGCAGGCAGTCTTTTAAGTTCTCCACTTGGGGTAAAAACAAATAATTCATTTTTATAAACATTCATACGAAATTCATCAATAAAATCTACGATGTTCATATCAGGATTTTCAAGAATTTCACGAACACTGGCAAGCCATTTTCCCATATCTTCAGAAGCATGTCCGCCCTTGTATTTCCAGTGAGCGGCAAGTCCCTTTTCAGCAACTTCATCCATTCTCTTCGACCGTATCTGTATCTCCACCCATTTTCCATGAGGACCTAGAACTGTAGCATGAAGGCTCTCGTATCCGTTGGATTTTGGTACAGTAATCCAGTCTCTCATTCTTTCAGGGTTAGCCTGATATTCTTCTGTTACAATTGAATATACCTGCCAGCAATCCGATTTTTCCATTTCAGGCTTTGAATCCAGAATTACACGTATGGCAAAAATGTCATATACCTCATCAAATGTTACTTTTTTAGTCTGCATTTTATTCCAGATGGAATTTATTGACTTAGTTCTGGCTTTCATATAAAATCTGAATCCACGTGCAAGTAATTTTTCCTTAATAGGCTTTACAAATGTATTTACAAAATTTTCTCTCTCCTTTTCAGAATCTTTTAAACGGTCTGCTACATAATTATATGCCTTGGGATTTAAATATTTCAGTGCTATATCAAGTAATTCTGAATTAATGGAATAAAGACCAAGACGATGAGCCAGAGGTCCATAAAGGCTGATTGTTTCATCAGAAATTCTTTTTTGATCCTCAGGGCTATATAATTCCAGACGACGCATTACATGAAGACGATCAGCTATTTTAACCATTATAACCCTTACATCACCTGCAAGGGCAAGCATTAATTTTCGATAATTTTCGGCATATGATTTTACTTTTTCGGTTCCTATGGCATTAATTTTACCCATACCAATAAGGATATCGGAAACTACCATACCAAAAATATTTTCTATTTCTTTAATATCAGGACGAATTGAAGGATCTCTGTACATTATATTATGCAAAATACCGGCAACAACAGAATCTTTTCCCAATCCAACTTCTTTTAAAACGACAAGAGCTACTTTCAGTGAATGGATAATATCAATTTCTCCATTTGCCATAGTACTATCACCAAGCCATTTACATGCATATTTATAGGCTTTAGTTACTTCATTTAAATCTTCTTTACTCATGCCTTTAGCACATGTATCATAAAGTAACTGCCATGCTTCTTCTATTTTTGTGTTCATCATTTCTATAATATTTCAAATGGATTAGGGAAAGTATAAAAAAACTCAGCAATAAAAAAGGTTTCATACATACTCCTAACATAAAATAACAGGCTTTTATAATTTTTTAATAATTAATTACGTTTCGCTAACTGGAATTAGTATAAAACTGGAATATTTGTACCCTCCTAAAAAAGGTTACAGGATTTTTAAAATATAAAAAGCCTGGCATTTTGTCGGGCTTTTTATATATATAATAAAAAAATAGATTCATTTTTCAGTAGTTATTGCTGCTTTGCTCTTTTCTTTTGGTTCCAGTGTAATTATAACTTTATTATCTGAAGCTATTATTTTTTTTGCCATTTTAGAAATATCTTTACCAGTAATTTTATTTACTGTTTTAGAATATTCTGTCAATAAATTTATTTTGTCCGTATTATATAACCGTATTGCTGATAACCACCAGTTATTGTTATCCTGATTCTCTTTGTATTTCTTTAGCAAATTTAATCGCACTTTTTCGAAATCTTTTGAATCAGGACCTTTAGATGATATTTTTTTAAGCTCTTTAGAAATTATACCCAAAAGTTTTTCATTTGCTTCAGTATTAGATTCAAAATACATTGTTAACGACAAATAATCTTTTGGAATATCTGTTAGAGAAGCACCTAAATAAACTCCGTAGCTTCCGCCTTCTTCTTCTCTTATAGTCGCTGTATATCTTAAGGTTAAGATTTCTTTCAGATATCTTAGGGTCAGTGAATTTTTAAGATTGTATTTGTAAGGAAGGTGATAACATATAGAATTTTTCACTTTTGGAACCTGTAATTCTTTTTTTATCTGTCTGTTTATTTTGCCATTCACCATTTTTATACCACAGTCCTTCCATGACTCTTTTACTGAAGTAGTTTTCAATGATGCAATATATTGTTCTACATATTTTAAAAATTTTTCTTTATTTATATTACCGGCAAATGCAAAGGTAAAATCTGCCGGATTTGCAAAACGATTGCTATATATCTTTAAAATTTTATCGTTTGTTATACCTGTTAATATTGAAGGATTATTCATCTCCGGGACACGTGGATTATAATTATACAAAATTTGAGATAATGAATCCTGAAAAGCATAGTCAGGATTGATTTTGGCACTTTCCAGGATTGTTTTGAATCTTGAAATATTATTATTGAATAATGCGTCGTCTTTTCTTGGCTTTTGAAAATTAAGATAAATTAACTGCATTAAGGTTTCAAAATTGGTAGCAGATGATTTTCCATTTAAGCCTTCTTTATACGAAGATATGTAAGAAGATAATGAAACTTCTTTTCCTGTTAAATTTTTTTGTAATTCCATAGGAGTCAGGTTACCTAATCCCTGTGAGTTTTTTAATGATGGTGCAAGTTTTGCCGCCATTAATTTATCGGTACTAACCAGACTTTCACCACCTTTACTCCAGGCGTTGAACATTATGTGATCGTCTTTTGCAGGTGTCTTCATATACAAAACTTTAATACCGTTTGATAATGTCAATTCGGTGTAACCTATTTTCCTGTTTTTCTCAGATTTTACTATAGAACCGGATTTAATCTTATAAGGAATTAGTTTTTTAATTTTATCATTTTCTTTATTTTGTACCAGATTCAATGTTGACATTGCGTTTAATTCAGATAGCAGAGTATCTTTTGAAGGGTAAGTATATTCTTTACCTTCCGGACCCATAACTATAAAAACTACATTTTTCTTAATTAATTGTTTAAGAAGTGCCGATAATGATTGTGACGTAATTTTGGGCAAAATCATATTTGTCATTTTCTTTTCCAGTGTAATACCCGGCATTGGTTCAGCATCAAGAAAATTACGTGAACATTCTTCAGCTATGGATTTATTTGTTCTTGTTGCTCTTTGTTTGTATTGTCTGTCTACACCTTGCTTTATTAGTTTCTTTGCCAAATCAATCTCAGCATTTGTAAAACCAAATCTGTAAATTTTTTCTATTTCTGACAGAAAGAGTTTTCTGGCCTGCTCTTCTTGTCCTGCAATAGGAATAAAATTAAAGGCTAATTTATCTTTAGTTCTTGTTTCACTTGAGAATCCTCCGCTTATTTGCGTAAATGGAGAGCCAGGTTTTGATGAAAGTTCCAAAAATCTGTTTCTTATGGCTATATTTATTACACTTTCCATTACGGAAACAGAATACCCCATACCTGTTAGCTTTAGTTGATCCGGCATTGGATCAAATCTGTATTCCAGCTGAATTAAATTATATTGCATTTCCTTATCCGTTATTACTCCCACTATTGGTTTAGCATTATTGGGTACCGGAAAATATGTTCGTTTAGCAGGGTTTACAGGTTTCTGTATATCCGCAAACATTGTTTTAATTTTTGTTTCTATTTTTTTGGGATTTATGTCACCAACAACTATAATCCCCTGTAGATCCGGACGATACCATTTTTTATAATAAGCTTTGATAGTCTCTGGTTTAAAATAATTTATAACCATCGTATCTCCTATAATATCTCTTTTTGCGTATTTTGAATCTTTTAAGGTATACTGGTTAAATTTTTTCATTACTCTGCTCATTCCTGAATTGCGTGTTCTCCATTCTTCCATGATAACGCCACGTTCCTTGTCGATCTCTTTTGGATCGAGTGTTACGAAATTCGACCAGTCATGCAGTACCAAAAGAGCAGAATCAACAATTTGCGGATCTGTTGGGACATTACTTAAGTGATAAAGAGTTTTATCTAAAGCAGTGTAAGCGTTTATGTTTTCACCAAATTTTACTCCCTTGCTTTCGAAATAGTTTAATAATTCTTTTCCCGGAAAATTTTTAGTTCCATTAAAACACATATGTTCCAGAAAATGGGCAAGACCATTTTGATCATCATTTTCAAGTATGGCACCTACTTTCTGAGCAATGTAATAGTCAGCTCTGTTGGCTGGTTTCCCGCAGTGTCTGATATAGTATGTTAATCCGTTAGAGAGTGTCCCTTTTATAATTGTCGAATCTATGGGAAGGGAAGGAATGTTTTTAAAACCTTTTTGCGCTTTTGCTTGTATTTGGTTACAAAATACAAGTGCGACAACAAATAGTACTGTAAATATTTTTTTCATTTGAGTTTAATAATTGAATTTAACAGTTACATTTTTTAACTGTTACTAGTTTATGGGAAATATAATAAGGTGTTAAGGAATGCCTTTATTAATTTGTAATTCAGTATATTTAAATAAATATTTTTATTATTCATGATTGTTGCTAAAACTCATGCCAAAGAAAGATACTAATATGAAGTGTAAATGTCAAAAAAAATTTGTGTGGTATATATAAAGAGAAATGTTATTTATAACGATGGGAAAACGTAAAAATTTGATATATTTTCCAGGGCAATTTTAAAAATAACTAATTTCCAAATCAATTTTGTACTTGTGTATACAATGTATTAATATTTTAACTAGGGAAAGTTTATCTTTGACGTAATCCTAAAAATACGTTTATCCAGAATAAAAAAATTGCATCATGGTTAAAATAGGTTTATTATCAGATACGCATGGTTACATCAGTGAAAGAACAATAAAATTTTTCGAAAATGTAGATGAAATATGGCATGCCGGAGATATTGGCAACATTGAGCTGGCAGACCGTCTTGCTAAATTTAAAAAATTAAGAGCTGTATACGGTAATATTGACGGAGGACCTTTAAGACTTATGTTCCCTGAAGATCAAAAATTTACCTGCGAAGAAGTATCTGTATGGATGACACATATCGGCGGATATCCGGGACATTATCAAAAAAGGGTCAGGGAAAAAATATATGCTAATCCTCCTAAATTATTCATCAGCGGACATTCCCATATACTAAAAGTTATATACGACAAGAAAATTAACTGCCTTCATATGAATCCAGGAGCCGCAGGCTTTAGTGGATTTCATAAAAAATGTACTTCTCTACGATTTACTATTGACGGAGAGAACATCAAAGACCTTGAAATTTTAGAATTCGAGAAGAAAGACTTTTAGACGCTATAAATAGCATCTTTACACAAAAAAAGAAGGTTCGTATAAAATTGAAATATAGATTATAAAATAAAAAAACCAATTGAATACTCTGAAGAGCGTATAAAAAATAAGCTTTTTCTTCATTATAATTTTTAACGCCGTGTAATTTTCGTCTTACGAAAACTACAGGATATCCAGTTGTTTTTTTCCATAACTTTTTCTGTTGTCATAGAAAAATAAGTAGCCCTATCCTGAATTTCTTTCATTTCCTGCTTAAAAAATCCACTGACAATTAAAAAACCTCCGGGGCTTAAAAATCTATTATAGGTTCCCATTTCCTGAAGAATAATATTTCGGTGAATATTGGCAAGAATAACATCAAAAGTTTGAGGTTCAAGTACATCAACAGTTCCCTGCAAAACTTTAAGATTTTTAACTCCGTTTAATCTGCAATTTTTTTCAGTACTTTCTACCGCCCATAAATCAAGATCTACAGAATATACTTCATCACTACCAAGTTTAGATGCCATTATACCAAGTATTCCGGTTCCACATCCCACATCCAGAACTCTCTTATTACAAAGATTAAGATTCATCACCTGCCTGATCATCATCACCGTAGTTTCATGATCACCAGAACCAAAAGCTCTGTCGGGACGAATCAATATCTCGTATTTAGCTTTTGTAGTTATCTCTTTTTCAGGATCACGTATAACACATTCTTCTCCTATCCATACAGGATTGTAATCATTCTCTTCCCATATACTGTTCCAGTTCTTATCGGGTATCTTTTCGTTATCATAAGTCACCCTGAAAGCCAATCCTGAAATAACGGAATCTATTTTGTTATTGCTTATTTCCTTTTCAGATGAGTAACCACTAAAATTTTCTATAGCTTCATCAAAAGATTCAAAACCGATCTGCAATAGGAACGCAGTCAGAATTTCCCGATTTGTTTCATTATCCGGGAAAAGAGTAAATATTATTTTTTGACAATCCATTTTTTTAGTTAATCAAGATTTCTATCTTTCTCAATCTTATTGTATGCCTCTTTAACCTTTTCAAATTTCTCTCTGGCTGCTTTCTGTACATCTTCGCCAAGGTAACTGACACGGTCAGGGTGATATTTCATAGCCATTTTACGATAGGCTTTCTTTACTTCTTCATTAGTAGCAGAAGATGAGATCCCCAGTATTTTATATGCTGAATCTACCTCATTGACAAACATGGAACGTATAGACCGAAAATCATTATCTGTTATTCCAAGTATTGCACCAATCTGCTCTAATATAGTTTGTTCGCTTTGGTCTATTATTCCGTCAGACTGAGCAATGCCAACTAAGAAATGCATCATTTGCAAAAGCGAAGAATAATCCAGATTCATTTTGATTTGCTGACAAACTTCATTTACAGGAATATTTTGTTTTAACAAATCCCGAAGTATTAACATCCCCTGTTCCGCTGACTGTTCTCCGAATGAACGAACAAGATTTTGCCTTATATAATTAAGTTCAGATTTTTTCAATCTGCCATCGGCTTTCATTACTGCAGCTACCAGTATAAGAAGGCTAATCATATAACCACCCGTTGTAGTTTCTGTGTTTGAATTACTCTGCTGATACTGTTTTACAGCCTCATTATTCCCGAATACAGAACCTGCTATAAACCCTATTATTCCCCCTATAGGGCCGAAAAAAGCCCAGCCTAAACCGCCGGCTATCCATTTATTTATACTCATTATCTTTAAATTTTTTATCTAAATTCAACAATTGGGGAAGAAGAAGTTCACGATCATCATTATATATGATGCAGTCGGCATAGTCTTCTTTTCTCTCCTCTTTCCACTGTTTTGCGATTTTACTTTTTACTTCTTTTTTAGAAGCATTGTCACGGACCATTACCCGCTTTATTCTAATTTTTTCAGAAGCTGTTATTAGTACATTTACGTCCATTTTTTTGTACAGCCCGCATTCAAAAAGAATCGCTGCCTCAAATAGAACATAAGGACTGTTTTTATCAAGGCACCATCTTTCAAACTCTCTGGAAACGGCAGGATGAACTACAGCATTTATCTTAGAGAGCAAATCAGGAGAATGAAAAATACGTTTTGCTATTTTTTCTCTATCCAGAGTCTGGTCTTTAAAATAAATGTCTTCACCAAGAAAATAAGTAAGCTGACTTTTGATATCCGGTGAAGTTACCATTAATCTTTTAGCTTCGTCATCCGCCGTAAAAACCGGAATATTCAAAAGTTCAAAAAAATGACATATAGTAGTTTTTCCGCTTCCTATACCTCCTGTTATACCAACTTTTATCATATTCTTATTTTTCGATAAGATATTCTATCCGGGAAGGATAAATAGAAATTGTCTTAAGATCTATAGGCTGAACTTCCAGTTTTAAACTCAATGTTTCTTTTTGCTGTTGTATATCTTTATACTCAACACAAACTCGAAACTCATCTGCTTTTATTTTATTAAACCGGCTTAATGAAACCTGAAAACTTACTCTGATTTTTTCAGGGAATAAATTTACATGCTTATCTTCAGGAAGGTTGTTTACATAAACTGGAACCATCAGATTTTTTTCAGTAAATTCTTCTACCGGAATTATCATCATTACCCGTGAGGGTTCATAAGTTAAAGATTTGTTTTCTTTTAAAGCAAGATTTCTCTTAATTGATTCTTTCACTTCCGTATACTCCTGAGAAACAGTATAAACATAAGATAAAGTATCCATGATAGATTCAGGACCATTTACCAGTACTGAATCAGGAACAATTATAATTGAACGATTAAGGTCGTGCTGAGCTACAAAATCAAGATGAACTTCAGGAATAATTTTTATCATACGCTTCTTCATTTTTTCGAAACTGAAGACAACAGTATCAGGATGTATAGCATTTATTTTTAACTCATTGCTTATCTGTGAAGAAAATCTATTTATAAATTGTCCTGTAGAAATTACGAATCTGCTTCTGTCAGTATTTTGTAATTGTCCGTGAGTAAATTCATTAACATCAAATATAAGAGGGCTATATGCCAGACTAAGTTTATGCCTTAATATGGTAAATCCGTATGAACTTACAGTCAGAGTAAATTTATCTTCAGGATTATTGGATAATACCCTGTTCGCAGGAAGATTAATATACTTTACAGGAAATTCTATATCAACAGTATAAGACTTGTTTAATGCATTAAGAAACCAGAAAACAGTTGCAATACAGACGCATACGAAAAAAGTAATAATTTTTCGCTGACTTTTTATCTCCATTTTTTTGATGGAAAGTTGTATACTGTTTAATAATTTATTAGCCATAGGTTCAAAGATAAAAAATACCTATATATATTTCATGTCAAGAGAACGATTATAATTAAAATTAAAGTTTAAATATTGACGTTACTCTTAAAATAAAGTTTTAAAAAAATGATTATCGTTCTTCTTTATTTTTTTATTTAACAGTAATCACAAATCGGTTATATCTGGTTAACTGGGGCATCCCATCATCTTTTACTTCACAGATTATATGAATAGATTGTTCCTTTCCGGCATTTGAGGGAATAATAAAGGATGTTTTCGAAGTATTGTTATTTTTAAATACGACATCACCTTGAAATGTCCCGGCTTCTTTGTATTGCCACCACTTAAATGTAAGATTATCCCCATCAGGATCATATGTTTTTTGAGCATTTAATTTTACCTGATCACCACATTTCTTTTCCAATACTGATTTTCCTTTTACAATTACTACAGGAGGATGATTTGCATCATTGTAAGATTTAACACACCAGGCAGCACGGGCGGCAAAATCATTTTGAAAAGCATCCGACCATCTCCAGATAGATTTGAAATAATGATACCTATCATCACAAACAGGATCCAGCCAGGTATTTTGAAGAACCTTTACATAACGTCCACCCCAGCTACCCCAGTTGGGATATTCCGGATCATTTAATCCTGTAGGTATTTCATACATAAAAGAAGGAGAATCTCCTTCTGAACGAAAATCACCATCTTCAAATCCATTCTTATCATTACCTGTGTGTGCCTTGTATAGAGCACATAACGATCCATTATTTTCCAGAATATTTTTTTTCATCCAATCACCCTTAAAATATTTATGCACTTCTTTGGGAATCGATTTTTCCCATGAATAGGCAATTGCCTCAAATTGGTAAGAAATAATGGTTAAAATATTATATTTTCCCCAATGAGGCTTAATATAGGACTGATACGTATTATCCTGTTCTGAAATAAAATAGAAACGAAGTTTAGAAGCTACATAAGCCATCTTATCATGATGTTCTTCTTCAATAGTTTTCAAAGCTCTTGCCAATGTATTGGTTCCGCCCCATGCCTGAATCCATACAGGGCGGTTGTCGGACTCATCCATAAGAATTTTGACAATCTGCTGGGAACCGACTGTTATTTTATCCATTTCTCCTTCTGTATCAACATTTCCAAGAAAAGTATGCGTTCTGAGATAATCAGGAGCAGGATAATTAGAACTGTTTTTTACTAAGTTAGGATATACTTTCTTATATGCATCCAGTATAGGTTCCATCCAATCATCCCCAGCCCAATTATGACCATGCCAATGGTATTTAGAACTTGTTGTGATGATCCCTTCAACATCCCAATCATTCGCATATAATAAAAATCTTATCATAGAACATTCATCATCTATTTCGCCATCTGTCGTAGCAATCACACGGGGTCTGACAGTTTCAAAACATTTATTATTTTTTGCCATACAAAAAAATGGAAACGCTAATAAGAGTATAAATAAATAATATGTTTTTAGTTTAATTCTGACGTATGTAGTTTTCATAATATAAAAATTTAAGTATTGAGTACGCTATTAAAAGTAAGTTTTTAAAAAATGATTAAAGATATCATATTCTATTCCTGATCAATCGTCATCGTCTGAATAAATTATGGAGGCAGAACGTTTTATAGAAGGCATCGGCATAGAATCTCCTTTAATCCCATACCACAAAACCTTGTTAAATTCCATATCCGGAATAGCATCTTCTTTGGAAAAGTTAAATTTCTCGCTTTTCTGCTGCCATACACTCTTTTTTTCATTTATCAGATCCAGTGAAATCTGATTCGGCGATTTATTAAAAGGAGTCGAATCATACTTAGATGTAAAACATCTCCACATGGAGACAGCGGAAGCATCATATTGCGACATAGGTGGCAATCCAAGAATCAGTTCCATCGTCCTTACCATAGACACCGTCGAATATACAGTATGATCCACAAAACCGCGTTTTACTAGGCCCCCTACAACATAAGCAGTAGTCCGGTGGGCATCTACATGATCAGAACCATTCTGAGCATCGTCTTCAACAATAAAGATAGCTGTCTGCCTCCATATTGGTGAATGACTTATATAATCGACCAGCATACCTACCGCCAGATCATTATCAGCCACATGAGCGCATGGAGTCATACGCCCCAGCCCCAGACCTTCTGTATGGTCTCCCCCCATACGTACCGTATTAAAACGGGGAAGGGCCCCAATATTCAAAAGAGAATCAAAATCTTCTTTCCACTCACGGAATCTTACAGTATCTCTTATACTTAAATTCCACCCTACAAATCCGGGAGCCATATGTCCTTTAAGCACAGGCAATGCACCCTTATCATAATTGCAAAATTCTCCGTAGGAACGATAGGAGACGCCGGCACGCTGACAAAAATTCCAAAGAAAACCATCTCTGTTATTTCCAATTTTTATTTTCCCTTCTCCCGGATAACCTCCTCCACGACCACTGTAACTGGTCGGCCATGATTTTTCCACATAATCATTGGCATATCCACCCATAGTCCACTGATGCCCATCTGCACTCACTTCTGCATTGGCATAAAAATTATCAAGCAAAACAAACTGCCGTGCCAGAGCATGATGATTCGGAGTTACCTTCTCCCCAAAATAAACAAGACTACTGTCTCCATTCCCTTCTTTCATATCACCAAGCACCTGATCATATGTCCGGTTTTCCTTGATAACATAAAACACATATTTTATCGGACTCGGATCTCCAACTTTACAGGGAATAGGATTACCTGCCTCTCCCGCTGAAAGCATTTCCCTCTCTTTACGATATGGAGTATTATCATAAACCTGTGCGGTATATTTTTTTAAATTTATCTCATCAGGGACAGAAATAATACTAAGGGTTCCTTTAAATAAACCGGCTATATACTGAGACTTATGTTCCTTATTATGGTTTCCTGTATGATGAACAAATTTTTCATCCATTTTGTATGGTTTTGGACCAAAAGGATTGGAATAAGAAGTAAATCCTTTTCCGTTGGTAACCCATAATGTATTTCCTACGAATTTTACATTTGTCGGATACCATCCGGTTGGGATAAAACCCATACAACGGCTCTTTCCATATTCCGATATATCAAACAACGTCAGTGCATTATTGTCAGCATTGGCTATTGCCAATACTGTTCCCTCTTTATTTATATCCAGACCGTTAGTTGTACTTCCTGAAAGTTTTGAGGAATTGGATAATGATGTATTAAGAACCTCAACTTCTTTTTTATTACTCAAATCAATCACAGATACTGTATTATCATTGGCATTCGCCACAAAAAGCCGTTCTTTTTTCATATCCATACACATTTCATTGGGGTGACTTCCCAAATGAAGACTTTTCTCCCATGTTCGTGTTTGCGTATTCAAAATCTTAAGGCTGTCCGATCCCCAGCAGGAACAGTAAAGTTCTTTTTCGTCTTTAGACAATTTTAAATCGTATCCCTGTCCTCCAAGAAGCATTATTTTCTCTGTTATTTTTGTTTTAAGATTAATAATATACAAACTATTATTTTCCTTTGTCAGAACATATAATTCTTTGCTTTTCTTACCAATATCTATACCCGTTGGCGATATTCTAACAGGCCAGGGCTTGTCCATAACAATGCTGTCCTTCTGTGTCAGCATTCCTTTTTTTACGGAATAAATACGAATCATATTATCGTTTCCCCCGGACACATACAACGATTTTCCATTAGGAGAGAAACACAGTCCGTACCAGCTTTTTGAGATAGTCACATCATCTGTCATGATCTGCTTCTCAGTATTAAACATCTGGATACACTGACGACCGTATCCGTTATTCACCACTGCTGCCCAACGACCGTTGGGGGACAACACCAAATGCAGGGGAAGATCCCCAAGAGGAAGTTGCCGCCCGGCAGGACTTAGCTTCCAGCCATTCGGAAGGGTAACCGGTTCCTGTGCTTCAGAAGAATTGAAAGAAAAAATTAATAAAAAGAAAAGAAAAGATAAAACTTTTAAAAAAAAACTATTCATAATTTTATGTTTTTTATTTATGTTTTTTGGGGAAATCATTGTTGAGCCCACTCCGAAAAGTCGGATATGCAATTATTTGTAAGTTTTAGTTAAAACAGTTGCTTTGTACTTTATGATATTTGCTTATTAATCAATAGATTGTATATAGTTATTTATAAACAATT
>Ga0172378_10003400_pt1 | contig 14966 bp, 15 predicted proteins | sample GrowelOW332metaG_FD_119755 | JGI IMG/M metagenome (GOLD analysis project Ga0172378, IMG submission 119755) | Groundwater microbial communities from an aquifer near a municipal landfill in Southern Ontario, Canada - Pumphouse #3_1 metaG | ecosystem: Environmental > Aquatic > Deep subsurface >... | reverse complement strand
TGCATCAGGTATTCGATTGCGTTATCGATAGCATTGCCGAAAAGAGAATAGATGTTGGATGCCGAAAGGAAGGAGATCTTCGAACCATCAGCGATATAAGTAAGACCGATCTTGTTCTTGCCGCAGAGAAGACTCTTTTCCGTAAGGACAACATCCAAGGCATCGTTTCCGGTCTTGATGATGGAGCCATAGACCATGACAGAGTTTTCGACCTCCTTCAAGGCGTCCGGATCCATCGTGCCGCCGTTACGGATTGCGGCAATCTGGTGCTTGAGGTCATGGCACTTGATGTTGATGATATCGATATTCTCCTTTGCCAGTTCGTAATGAGCTTTGTCTTCCTTCCACAGCTCTTCGACAACTTCCAGTTCCTTTTCCTTCTTCCGGACTTCCTTGAGCTTGAACATCAAGCCTAGAACTGCGGAACAGCTGAGGATTCCATACGTAAACGACACCAGCAATTCCGCTTGATGGCCTTTGACATTGCCGCTGCAAATGGAAACCATAATGCTGTTGAGGAAAATGGCTAGGAACACAAGAAGGATAAGAACGATAAATAGGGAGGTATTAGTGATATAGAAGTCCTGTTCCTTTTTGATCTTCTTTCCCAAAAGGAAATAGGCGGCAATGTAACTGAGTATATAGATGATCAGGTAAACATAGAAGGATAGGAACTTGATAAAGTCGAAGCTCCCGGCTTCACTTCCATACACATCCAAGGACTTGCCCCCGTCTAGGAGCGTCCCGACCATGAATAGCTGATACAGGGAGAAGGCTACATGCTGAATCGCATATCCGGCAACACAGCAGAAGACGATATTGATAAACGGTTCATCAAAGCAGAAGAGGACAGCAAGGATAGATAAGGAGAAGATAATCAAAAACATCGAAGACATATATAAGAACCCGTAGTTGACAATCGGAATTGCAAATGTCAGCCCTGCCGTAATTAAAACAGAAAGAACAACCCGGAAAGGAAAATTCCTTCGCTTCTTCAAGCGAAAGGAAAAAAGAGCCTCAGCCGAAAGCAATTCAATCAGGAATTGGAATTTATAGAGGAAGAGCTGCGTAAACTCATACATAGGTCTACTTCCCGTCTCCGGCTATAAACTCGGTAAAGCGAAGAGCAAAATCCTTCTTCTGGCTTCTGGAGAGATAGATGATCTTTCCGTTATCCAGGTTCACCTGGCTTCCAGAAATAGCGGAAACCCGGCGGAGATTGATCAACTGGGAAGAGTTTCCTTTGGCAAATCCATAGCCGATATATTCCTCTTCAATAGAGGAAAGGCTTCCCCACTGGGGGAAATCCCCTTTATCGGTGTGGAAGACAAGCTGATGATTGTAGACCTCGATATAGGCTACCTGATCAATGCTGACCTTAACAATAGAACCGGCATTGTTGATTGTTACATCTACCCCTTTCCCGTAGCTGCACTTTTTCACAGCACGGGCAAGCATAGTCGAGAAAGAATAATAAGTTATAGGCTTAGCGACAAAATCGAAAGCATTAACGGAATATCCTTTGATAGCATACTTTGCTAGGTTGGTGAGGAAAATAAGAACCACCTCAGAATCCCTTTCCCTAAGCTTTTTGGAAACGTCGATGCCGTTCATCTCCGGAAGATCGATATCCATGAAGATAATATCGAATTCGGCATGGTATTCTTCGAGAAAGACTACTCCGCTGCTGAAATAACGCACATCAAAAGTGCATTTGTTCTCTTCTTCGTATTTTTCGATGAAGTGCCTGAAATTAAGGGTATCATCCTTGCTGTCTTCGACAACCGCAATTCGAATCATGTGGAAAACCTTCCTGAATTCACCAATACTATACCTAGTTTAAGAAAGGATTTCAAACCTAAGGAAACGGAAAAAACGTGGATACTGAATATCAGGTGTAAAGGGAAAACACTTGACAGGCAGTAAGAAAGACGTATAATGGTACACGTAATTCCATAAGGGGGATTAATCACAATGGTCAAGATCCGCTTAGCTCGTATCGGAAGAAAGAACCTTCCGTCCTATCGTATTGTCGTCTCTGATTCCCGTCGTACTCCGAAGTCGGAAGCAATTGCCGATTTAGGATACTTCGATCCTGTACATAACAAGGTTCAGGTTAATGAAGAAGAGGCTATGAAGTGGCTCCGTACTGGTGCTGCTCCGTCTGACACCGTCAAGTCTATCTTCAAGAAGGCCGGCCTCAACAAGAAGCTTGCCGAAGAGAAGGCTAAGTAGCTATGGAGGGGGACATCGATTTAACCGAGGACATCAAATCCTTGGTGGAGCCACTTGTATCCAATGCCGATGCCATCCTTGTAAAACGGACTGATAAGCCCGAAGATGCCGGGAAGCGTGAGCAGAACTACCTTATCCTTTGCGACAAGGAAGATCTGGGCAAGCTCATCGGACGTCATGGAATCATTTCTGATTCTATTCGGACGCTTCTGAATGTTTCGGTGAAGAACGACCATAAAAAGGTCCGCCTTCGGTTCGATGACTTCGATTCGTTCAATAACGGCGAGAACAAGTAAATCCGAAAGGGGAGCCTTTGCTCCCCTTTCTTGTTGAAAAGGAGAAATACATGGCAGTAAAAAAGTTAGGTCATATCGTCAATACCTACGGGCTCAAAGGAATGGTCAAGATCTCCGTCTCTACAAGCTGCAGCGAAGATCGTTTTGCACTTGGAAAGACAGTTACTATCAAGAACCAAAGCAACGAAGATACGGATTATAAGATTGTTTCCGTCTTACACAAGAACGATAGAATTGTTTATGTTGGCTTTGATGGGTTCAAAGACATCAACGAAGTGGATTGGATGATAGACAGAGATGTCTTCGCAAACATCCGTCCTAAGAAGGGTTCTTTCTTCTATGATGACTTAGTCGGGATGAACGTTCTTTCCGACAAGAACGAAATTCTCGGCCAGGTCACGAATGTCGTCAAGATGCCTCAAGGAGATTATCTCCTTATCGGAAATATCCTTGTCCCTTTCAAGGAAGGTCTTTTCGTCCAGGAAGTCGATAAAGCAAAACAGACCATTCTCCTTACGACGCTTGGAACGGAAGCCTATCAGTCCGGCAAGTAGAACATGATCACCATCAAGATCATGACGGTCTTCCCGGAGTTCTATAACGAATTCCTGAAATCCAGCATTATCGGGAGAGCTATTTCCCGTGAGCTCGTGCAATTCAAGATCATCAATATCCGGGATTATTCCCTGGATAAGAACCATCGAGTCGATGACCATCCGATCGGTGGCGGTGCCGGACTTGTCATGAGGATGGAACCCTTGATGGACTGCCTAAGAGCCAACACAACCAAATATTCCTATAAGATCCTTATGGGCCCAAAAGGCAAACGGTTCACCCAGTCGGATGCCAGATACCTAAGCAAACGCTCGGATATTGTCCTTATCTGTGGCCATTACGAAGGAGTCGACAGCCGTTTCGAGGATTATGTCGATGCCCAGTATTCCATCGGCGATTTCATCCTTACCGGCGGAGAGATTCCGGCCATGGCAATGGCTGATTCCATCGTCCGTCTTCTTCCCGGAGCCATCGCCGATGATTCCACGAAAGAAGAATCCTTCAATGACGGACTCCTGGAATACCCGCAGTATACCTACCCGAAAGAATACGAAGGGAAGAAGATTCCGGATATCCTCTTCTGCGGCAATCACCAAGTCGTAGAAGACTACCATCGGCAGCAGGCCCTTAAAGAAACCATCGAGAAGAGACCTGATCTCATTGAAAAGATGTCCTATAACCGTAAGGATGCCCAACTGATCGAAGATATCAAGCATCATAAGAACGGCATTGAAAAAGAAGAAGAGATAGCCATGGAGAAAGGGAAACGTTTCCTTAAATAAAGACAGGGATGGAGGCAACCCTCCATCCCTGTTTTTTATTGCTTCGTCGTCATATGCATCAAGGCACGCATCATCTGAGGATTGTTTTGCATCATCTTTATCTGCTTCTTGGAAGACTCGAATCCCTCGATCAGCTTCGTGACTTCCTTAGCGCTTCGACCGGAGCCTTTGGCAATCCGAAGCTTGCGGCTCGACTTGATAAGCTCAGGGTGCTTTCTCTCCTCCCTGGTCATGGACTGGATGATGACTTCCGTCATCTTCATGGTGCTCTCCGCCTGATCCGTCTGCTCCTCACTCATGCGGGGCATACCCGGAATCATTCGGAGGATGGACTTCAGCGGCCCCATCTTGTTGATCTGCTTCATCATGCTAAGCATATCGTTCATGTCGAAGAGGCCCTGCTGGATTCTGCGTCCGGTCTTTTCGGCCTGCTTCTGATCGACCTTCTCCTGGATGCTTTCCACAAGGGAGACAATGTCGCCCATGCCAAGGATCCTATCTGCCATTCTATCCGGATAGAAGTTTTGGATGTCGGAAAGCTTTTCTCCGACACCGACATACTTGATCGGAAGAGAGGTCAGCTTCTTGATGGAAAGAGCAGAACCGCCACGGCTATCGCCATCAAACTTGGTGAAGACTAGACCGGTAATGTTGATTTCCTTATGGAAGGTAAGAGCAACGTTGACCGCATTCTGGCCGACCATGGAGTCCACCGTCAGAAGGGTTTCATCGACTTCGACGGATGCCTGGATATCGGCAAGTTCCTTCATCAGCTTGCTATCGATTTCGAGACGTCCTGCCGTATCAAGAATCAGGACATCGAAGGATTCTGCAACAGCCTTCTTATAGGCGGCCTTTGCAATTTCCACCGGGGATGTCCCCGAGCGATCGGAATAAGTGGTAACTACAGGATCGGCCTTGAGGCCGAGGTTGGTAAGCTGATCGATAGCAGCCGGACGATAGATATCGAGGGCTCCAAGAAGAACCTTCTTATGGTTCTTGGTCTGATAGAGGTTGGCAAGCTTTGCAGCACTTGTCGTTTTTCCGGTTCCCTGTAGACCGACCATCATAATGACTGTCGGCTTTCCGTCCAGGCGGAAAGAGATATCGTTGTCTCCCTCGCCAAGAAGGGAGACCATCTTGTCATGGCAGATCTTGACGATCATTTCTCCAGGGGAAACCTGGGTCAGGACTTTCTGGCCGAGGGCTTCTTCCCGGACTTCGGAAATAAAGGAAGAGACAACATCGTAATTGACATCGGCTTCCAGAAGTGCCTTCCGGACCTCCTGGAGTCCTTCGTCCATATTCTTTTCCGTCAGACTCGCCTGATTCCGCATCTTCTTGAAGATGCGTCCAAGCTTGTCTCCGAGATTTTCAAATGCCATGCAGGAATTCTCCTTTCAGATCCTGCAAGAACTTTTCCTGTTCCTGAGGATTTTTCTCTGCTTCTTCAATTCTCTTCTCCAGCCATATAGCCTTCTTGGAAAGATGAAGTGCCTCCTCGTATTCATCCAGCTCCTTCTCCCCTTCCCTAAGGGAAAGATAGACGGCATTCCTAGAAACGGATTCGTTCTCGGCAATCTCGCTCAGGGAATAATCGTCCAGGTAGCAGTTCTCCATCCTTCTCCGGATAGTAGCGGAGAGGAGCGGACCATAGAGGAGAAGAAGAGTCGAATAATGCTCTTTTCTTTCCAGTGGTTCCTGGGGCTTGGCAGTTATTTCTTTTTTCATTGGATCATGTAGGAGATGCAGTCCAGGATAACAAAGGCTGTTCCGGTTCCGAAAACAATCTTCCAGAAGTTCGGAGACTTCATATACTGGCTCCATTTCATTTCCCTAGGCCGGGAAGTCAGGGCACAGAAGAAGGCTAGGACGGTGGAGGAGATGATGCTGGCAACAACCGGATTCCCGCCCAAGGCAACCGTCAGATAATAAACCCCCATGTTCAGGAGAAACGCGAGAAGGCACCAGATAAGGAGAGACATCATTGCTTGTCCTCCTCTAGGTTATCCTCTTCTCCGACAAGGAGACCATAGAGATAGGTATCGAGATCGAATTCCTGGAGATCGTCCATCTTTTCGCCGAGGCCGATGAACTTCACCGGAAGAGCGAGCTGATCACGGATAGCTAGGACAATGCCGCCTTTGCTGGTCCCGTCCATCTTGGTGACAACGATGCCCGTAAGAGGCGCAGCTTCCTGGAAGACACGAGCCTGATCAATCCCGTTCTGGCCGGTATTGGCGTCCAGAACCAGAAGACATTCCTGGGGAGCTTCCGGAATCACCTTCTTCATGACACGGACAATCTTGGAAAGCTCATCCATGAGGCCTTTTTTGTTCTGAAGTCTCCCGGCCGTATCGACAAGAACCAAGTCATAGGCTTCATTCTTGGCTTTCGTAAGACCGTCGTAGCAGAGAGAGGCCGGATCGGCATTCTCCTTGCTCACGATATCCACCCCGACAACCTTAGCCCAGTATTCCAGCTGTTCCACGGCTCCGGCCCGGAAGGTATCGGCAGCAACAAGAAGGACTTTCTTGCCCTGGATCTTGAACTTCCTTGCAAGCTTGGCAACTGTCGTCGTCTTTCCGGTGCCATTCACTCCGGTCATAAGAATGACGGTCGGACCATTCTCGGCAAAGTGGATTTCGGTCGAGAACGTTCCGCCCTTGTTGGCATATCCGACGAACATATTATCAATCAAAAGATCGTTGAGAGCAGACGGGTCGGAGATCTTTTCCGCAGAGGCTTTCTCGGCGGTTTCCTTGATCAGCTGCAAAGACAGAGTAACACCGACATCGGCTTCAATCAGGATTTTCTCTAGTCCGTCGAAATATTCCTGATTGACAACTTTGTTTGTCTTGGCAAGCTTTTTCAGCCGGCCCGTAAAGCCGACCCGGGATTTATCCAATCCCGAGATATACTTCGCCTGGATTTCTTCCTGGGTGGGAGCAGGGGCAACCTTTTTTTCTTCCGGAGTTGCCTTCTTCTCGCCTTCGGTTTCTTCCTTCTTATGATGGCCGAACTTTTCCTTTAAGAAATTAATTAGACCCATGGTCCTCACCTACTTTCTTGCTCAAGGCATCAAATGCGGCAGCCCGCTCTGCTTTATTATGGTTATGTCCTCTTCCTATTCCAAGGACCGTATTCCCAAGCCGTGCCTCGACAGTAAACTCTACGTCCTCCGTATTCAGGTTCTTCCGATCGACAATGACATAAACCGGGGATGCCCCGGAAAGAAGCGCCTGTAGCTGAGTCTTCGGATCCATATCATTCTGCTGGATCAGTTCCGGAGCCTGTTCAATCAAGGGCTGGAAGACTTTCTGCAGAAGAGAACGGACAAAGACATATCCCTGATCAAGGTAAACGGCAGCAATGAAAGACTCGAAGACATCTTCGTGGATCTTATGATGGTTTCTCTCGTTTGGCGCCTCGCCGACGGAATAGCGGATAAGAGGAGCAAAGCGGAACGTTTTTTCCGTAAGCTCCGTGAGGGTTGTTCCTTCCACAAGACGGGAACGCATTTTGCTTAAGAGCCCGGAATCCGCCTTCGGATAGGCATGGAACAGAAAATCGGCAATAATCATATCCAGCAAAGAATCCCCTAGGAACTCCAGACGGTCATAGCTCTGGCATTCGGGGTGTTCGTTGGTATAAGAAGCATGGGTAAAGGCACTCTCGTAGAGGGAAAGTGTATTCGGCTTGATTCCTAGTTCCTTGAGTTTTTTCTCAAGAGCTTCCATTAGGCAATCTCCTTATGGATGGAGTCTACGATATTGGCATCCACCATTTCCTTTGCAACACGAAGGGCATGGTAGAAAGCATAAGCATTAGAGGAGCCATGGGCCTTAACAACAACACCATTGATGCCAAGAAGGATTGCTCCGCCAAATTTCTTGTAATCGATTGCTTCCTTCATAGCGGCGATCTCTTTTCTTTCGAACAGGTATCCAATCTTGGTAAGAAGGTTTTTCTTGAATGCCTTTTTCAGATAGGAGCTAACCATCAAAGCCGTTCCTTCCGTAGACTTCAGGAAGATATTGCCATCAAAGCCGGACGTAACGACTACGTCGTGCTTACCATCCAGGACGTTCCTAGCCTCCGCATTCCCCTGGAAACCAGGAAAACCGGAATCCTTCAGCATATGGTAGGCAGAAACAATTTCGTCTCTTCCTTTTCCTTCTTCCGTTCCGTTGGTAAGAAGGTAAACGGAAGGTTGTTCATAATGAATAATATCCCGGGCAAAGATTTTTGCCATCTTGGCAAATCCGACAAGCTCTTCTGCAGTATTTACATTATTCGCACCAACATCCATGACGACAGCCGGGCGATGAATATCCAGTGTTGGCATCGGAGTGCAGAAGCCAGCACGGCGGACTCCGTCAATGTTCTTAAGGAGTGCGGTTGCTCCGGTAACAAGGCCGGGAGTAGAACCGGCAGAGACGACGGCATCGGCCTCTCCTTCCTTGACAGCCAGAATCGCCTGGTATAAAGAAGAATCCTTCTTGCGGAGGAAATCCAAAGGTTTGACTTCCATCGGGACGATATCGTTGGTGTCCTTAATGATTACCCGGGAATCCCCGGCGTCTTTGAAGAGGGGGACAAGTTTTTCCTGATTACCGAAAAGAAGGAAAGTGACATCAGAATGATCCCGAAGAAAGCGGAGAACGCCTTGGGATAATTCTTCAGGTCCTTTGTCCGAACCCATCATATCAATAGCTATGCGTTTCATAAATTTTCCTCCTCAAGAAAGTAATACTTAATTTTACCAAAAACAGGCCTTCTAAACTAGTTAGGCAATGAAGAACCCCGAGGGATCTGCTATGGTCTTTAAATAGGCAGCATTCTCGGGTTCCTGGGGGTCTTTAAGAATCTCTTCCGCGTCTTCCCTTGCCACCTGATAGATCTGAAGGTCGTTAACAAAATTTGCAACCATTGTCGTCCCTTTTCCGGATTGCTTTTCTCCACTATATATCCCGGCACCACGATGCCCAAGGTCAAACTCGGAGATCTTCAGTCCATCCGTATTGTTGGCTAAGAAATTCAGTTTCTCCTGGCTTTCCTTATCCGACCCATCATAGACAAACAAAGCCAAGGCAAAATCACCGCTACGGCCAATTCTTCCCCGTAACTGATGAAGAGAGGAGAGACCGAAGCAGTTGGCATCATAAACTATCAGCAAGCCAGCCGAGGAAACATCAATTCCGACCTCTACAACAGTTGTTGCAACAAGGATTGGTTTCTCATTTTCGAGGAAGGAGCGATATATTTTTTCCTGCTCTTCTTTCTTTATTCTTCCATGAAGAAGCTGAACCTGGTCCTCTCCGTATCGTTTAGAGAAATCCCGGAATACGGCAACAGCAGAGGAAGAAGAAGTCTTCTTTGTTCCTTCTTCAATCTTAGGAGCAACAACAAACACTTGCCTATGAGCGGCAATTGCTTTCTTTACGGCTTGATCAATAATCGGATCGGTGGAACGGACAACGCCTGTTTTCACATTTCTCTGGCCATTCGGAAAGGCAAGCAGTGTCGAAACGGAAACATCGGAATGAATAATCTGAGATAGAGTCCTTGGAATAGGAGTTGCCGACATCATCAGAAAATCAACGGAGGGCCCTTTCTCGATCAGTTCTTCTCTTTGCCGGACTCCGAAGAGTTGTTGTTCATCAATAATAGCAAGACCTAATGCCGAGAAGGAGACCTTATCGGATAAGGCAGCATGTGTCCCAATCAAGATATCAATCCGTTTTTCTTTCAGGTCCTGAAGAAGAACCTGTTTATCAGATGCAGACTGTGTTCCCGATAGAAAGCGGACTTTAATAGAATAGCGTTCGAAAATCTTCAGTGCTTTTTGATAATGCTGTGCTGCAAGTTCGAAAGTAGGAGCGATAAGAACACCCTGAAGACCCCGGAGATAATTCGCATATAAAGTTGCGAAGGAGACAATGGTTTTCCCAGTACCAACATCCCCTTGAAGAAGACGAAACATGATTGTATCGGATTCCATATCCAAAACAATATCGCGGATACATGTTAACTGATCGCCTGTAAGCTTAAACGGAAGTTCGCGGACAAATTGATTTACCATTTCATGTGAAATGGCCGTCTTCTTTGTTCTCTTCCTCTTTGCGGCATTCTGCTTTATTTTCAGGGAGTTTATGCAATAAGACAGTGCATCTTCGTATTTAAAGACACGCAAACCCGCATGAAGGTCTTCCTCACTTCTTGGCATATGAACGTTGCGGAATGCTGAATACTCATCTATCAGTTTGTATTTCTCGCGATACCGGTTAGGTACTGTACTATGGTAAAGATCCGCCCCCATGGGATAGGCCAAAATTTTTCTGATTTCGCTAGAGAAGAAAGACGGAGAAACTGCTTTAGGCAAAGAATAACAAGGCTTTATGCCACTGATGACATAGGGAGAATCTAAATCATAGATTGCTGAAACAACGCAATAATGACGCGCCTCGGAATAGTACAGAACAAAGAGCTTTGTCGCATTGCTTCTTAGTTTGCTGATATAGAAAGGCTGGTTGAAAACCATGCAGGAAAGTTTGTTCCTTACGACCGGGATCTGAAAACGGATTATGGAGCAATGGTATTTTTCTACACTTTTGATCTGTTCGGCAACGCCTTTAACAACATACCGTCTTCCATCAACCAACGGGAACTCAATAGCAGAAGGAACAAGAGATTCGTAGCGCGACGGAAAATGCCGGAGAAGGTCTTCCGGTGTTGTCGCATCCATAGCCTGATAAAGTTGTTCCTGATTCACACCCCTATTATAGCGGATTACGGAAAAGACGAAAAGGAAAGAGACCGCACCATTTCTGGAATGATCTCTTCCGCTGTAGACAGCGCACACGAGCGATTCCCCGTTTTACCGGGCTGATTGGGTGGCTCTGGCCCAATGTCCTATCTGTTGGGCTTCAGCTCCCTTGCGGGTTCTCCAATAGGAGCATTTAGGGTGGCTGTCACCCCAAAGCAAATCAAATTAACGGGACGCCTATTTCCTTGAGACCTTCATCCCGGATGTTCAGTGCCGCATTGAGATCCCTGTCATACGTGTTATTGCAGCCATGGCAGTGAATCTCGCGATTCCTCGTATCTTTGCTCTCCGGATTCAAAGCACCGCAAGAATGACAAATCTGAGAGCTTGGGAAATGCCTTGGAATTTGATGAAAGATACGGCCTTTCATTTTGCTTTTATACTCTAGTTGCCGGTAAAACTCCGCCCAGCCAGCATGGGAGATCGATTTGGCATATTTCCGTTCTTTTTCCATTTCTTGGACAGGTAGGCTCTCTGCAAAAATATATTGATACTCCTCCACGATTGCAGAAGTAGCCTTATGCAGAAAATCAAGTCTCCTAGCAGCTATCCGTTCCTCTTTTCGAGCTAACCGATTCCGAATTTTCAGATATCTCCTACTTCCATAGTGGTGCCTTTTTAATTTTTTTTGAAGAGAAGCAATTGCTTCTTCCTCTTGTTCATAAAATCGCATGTTTGGAATTCTTTCCCCGTTTGAAAGAACAGCAAAATCCGTAATTCCTAGATCAATACCTACCGCTTTTCGGTTAGGGACCAGTTTTTTGTCATTAAGGGAAGCAATTCTCATGGATAGAAAGAAGCGATCATTTTGTTCTTTCCGAATTGTTGCAGAACAAAGAGATCCGGGCAAGGACCTGAGCCCCCTCACCGGGACTTCTCCGAGAAATGGGATCGAAGCTCGCTCCGGGTTTCTAGATAAGACAAGGGAATGATTCCGGCAAAGAAAAGAGAACGACTGGAAGCTATCGTTTTCTCCCTTATGTCTTTGATTCTTGTCTCGTGCGGCCTGCCTTGCCGAAGACTCCAAAAATCGGGGAATAGAGACATCCGGGAAATCCGCTTCTTGACTAAGCAGTTCCTGGTTTTTGGTTCTTTCTCCCTTTTTTGAATAGGAATCAAGAACCTGATTGTAATACTTCCGAGAAGAAGATAGGATTTGCGAAATCACACCCGCCTGAAGCTTATTCGGATACATACGAACTTTCATACCAAGATACATTTGTTACTAGCTCCTACTACATCTCTATCCGAAGTCCGTGCTTTTTACGGAAAAAGCTCCTCGAAATTTCGAGGAGCTTTACTTTGTGAGATGATTTGGGCTATTCAACGGAAACAAAGAAGGAATAAACCGGCTGACCGCCATCTTCCACCTGAACATCAAGAGTCTCGCCATATGCATCACCTAATTCTTCAACAATCTTTTCTTTTTCCTTCTTGGTCACATCCTTGCCACAAATGACCGTGACAATCTGGGATTCCTCATTCACCATGGAAGAAATCATCTTTTTCAAGGTCTTGATTTTGTCAGGAAGGCAGCAAACAATCTTCTTCTGCGTGATTCCCATGAACTTTCCTTTTTCAACGGTAACTCCATCGATTGTGGTGTCTTTGATTGCATAAGTGACTTCGCCACTCTTGATGCTAGAAATATTTTCTTTCATCGAATCGCAGTTCTCTTCGACTGAAGCAGTCGGATTAAAGACCATGCAAGCAACAAGTCCTTCCGGAATAGTCTTAGTGGGGATAACTTCGACATGGCAGTTTTCAGTTAATTCAGCAGCCTGTTTTGCTGCCATATAAATGTTTCCGTTATTAGGAAAGATAAAAACATTTTTAGAATTCAAAGATTGAATGGCATTAACAAAATCCTTTGTAGAAGGATTCATGGTTTGTCCGCCAGAAACAATGTAGTCAACATTAAGGTCTTTGAAAAGTTTCTCAATCCCATCTCCAACAGCAACGGCAATCAAAGCATTCTCCTTGAGTTCTGCAGCTTTGGCAGCAGAAGGCTGTTCAGAAACCTTCTTCTTGGTGTCTTCTTCACTAAGGGTAGCACCAGCCGCAAGAGGTGCAGAAATCTTGCTTCCAGCCGGAGACGCTCCGCCATTTTCCTTAACATCTTCCATCATGATGTCTTCGTGCTGGACAGACATGTTATCAATCTTAAGCATTTGGAACTCACCAAATTGCTGTGCATAAGTCAAAATTGTGCCAGGTTTGAGGGTGTGAACATGGACCTTGACGAGGTTGTCGGTAATTGCAATAACAATGGAATTTCCATGGGCTTCTAAAACAGACTTAAATCTCTTTTCATTAAACTCTTTCTTGTCCTTGCTGGTTTTTTCATCAGTAGGGAGTTCAAGAAGAAATTGAGTACAATACCCAAATTCCTGATGCTCAAACTTGGCCTGTACACGACCAGAATCGGAAGGTGCAACCGTTGGCTTTCCAGTAGAATATGGCGTTGAGCTTTCCGTAACCGTGGCCATATTCTTCTCAACAATATGATTATGAAGAGCTTTAGAAAAGCCTTCAATAACCTTACAAAGACCAGCACCTCCTGAATCGACAACGCCAACTTCTTTTAAAACCGGAAGAAGCTCAGGAGTGTGTTGTAATGATTTTTCAGCCTCAGCAAAAAGAATGTCCATGCATTCATCAATAGACATATCCTTTTTAACTTGATCATAAAGAGCAGAAGAAGACTCACGAATAACTGTAAGAATTGTTCCTTCAACCGGTCTCATGACGGCCTTGTAGGCCACTTCTTTGCCATTAACAAAAGCATTAGCAAGTTCAATAGCATCAACAGAATCCTTGCCCTTAAGCCCTTCGGCAAAGCCACGGAAAATTTGAGAAAGAATAACACCAGAGTTTCCACGGGCACCCATCAAAAGCCCACGAGCAAAATCCTTAGCAACTTGAGAAATAGAGGAATCGGATTTGTTAAAAACTTCTTTTGCCCCACTAGACATTGTGAGGTTCATATTAGTGCCCGTATCACCATCAGGAACCGGGAAAACATTAAGAGCATCGATTTCTGGATAAGAATTAAAAAGGTTGTTAGATCCAGAAATAATCATTCTCTTTAAAAGGACACCATCAATTTCTTTCATAAGAAAAGACCTTTCTATTGTCTTTACCTAATAGCCTGGATAAAGACATTAACGCAGGAAAAAGGAAAGGAAAAATTTTTCTTCAAAACATACCCAACTTGTTTTTGCACTTCATAAACAACTTCAGCAATCTTTACATCCTTAGAAGCAACAAGATATAGAGAAACCTGAAAGTCACCTTTAACTCTTCTAACGGAAACACCATCAGAAAAGTTTTCTCGTTTTAAAAACTCATTAAGGTGATTAGAAAATTTCTTTTTACTAATAAGCCCAACAACACCATAAACAGAAGAGGCTGTAAGCCCAGCTAAATCTGTAATGGCTTGAAGCGAGGTATCAATTCTCCCAAGGCTATTTTTCTTTTTATTTTCCATATATCTATAAAATCAATTTTACCAAAAAAGAGAGTAAAAATCAAATAGAGGGACTTTCCCATCTCGGGAAAAGGAACCACGAAAAAAGCGGCAACGAGCTATCTTCCCCGTTAGGGTATTTTCGCCGCCTAGGAGCTTAACTTCCGAGTTCGGGATGGGATCGGGTGTGTCCTCCAGGCTATCGTCGCCGCCAGACAAAGAACGGACCGCAGCCCGCTCCCTGAAAACCGAATGCCATAGTCCTTTTTTTGTCAACCGAGAAAGAAGACGGCGTTGAAATACCGAAGAGGGAGGACCTTCCTTTCCCTTGCGGGAAAAAGGAACGAAGTCCTCGGGCTATTGGAGCGACCTGGCTCTGCGCGTCGCCGCGCCTGCACCGGTCGTCCATCAAACGGGTGACTTGCCCGTGCCCTTACCCCCTTGCGGAGTGGGAAGCCTATTGTTGGGAACGGCTTCGCGCTTAGATGCTCTCAGCGTTTATCCGAACCGCGGGCGGCTTTCCGGCGATGCCACTGGCGTGACAACCGGACCACCGTAGCCGCGTTCCCCCTGGTCCTTGCGTACTAAGGGGGAATTCCCTCAGGCTTCCTGCGCCCACGACAGATAGGGACCAAACTGTCTCACGACGTTTTGAACCCAGCTCGCGTACCGCTTTAATAGGCGAACAGCCTAACCCTTGGAAGGGACTGCCCCTCCAGGATGCGATGAGCCGACATCGAGGTGCCAAACCGACTCGTCGAAGTGAACTCTTGGAATCGATCAGCCTGTTATCCCCAGGG
>Ga0172378_10003398_pt1 | contig 14971 bp, 9 predicted proteins | sample GrowelOW332metaG_FD_119755 | JGI IMG/M metagenome (GOLD analysis project Ga0172378, IMG submission 119755) | Groundwater microbial communities from an aquifer near a municipal landfill in Southern Ontario, Canada - Pumphouse #3_1 metaG | ecosystem: Environmental > Aquatic > Deep subsurface >... | reverse complement strand
CTTTCGGAAATAAAGAAGCATCAGGCCTACGAGAAGCCTAGCGTAAAGAAGAAACGCGAAGCGAACGCTGCACGTCGCAAGATGCTGAAAATCCAGCGTCGGATGCAACGCTACATGAAATAAAGCCAAGCTTTATTGTAAGATTAATACGGCATACAGGGATCAATGCGCATCCCTGTATGCTTTTTATGGCAAAAGGGAGCACATTATGGCCGTGATAGATTGGATAATTTTGGCACTTATGCTGGTATGTACTGTCATTGGTATCAGACGCGGCCTGATAGGAGCGGTAGTTCAATTTGCCGGAGTTGTTCTGGCCTTCTTCCTAGTGGGTCATTACTATCCTCTGCTTGCAAATCAATTGATGCTGAAATATGGGCATAGCAAGACCCTTTCCACCATCATCGCAGTGGTGCTGATCCTCGTCCTCATTGTAGTGATAGTGCGCTTTGTAATATGGATTTTCGAACGCTTCATCCGTGCCATGAAGTTATCGTGGATAGACCGAAGCTTGGGCGCTATCCTAGGATTTTTGAACGGACTAATCCTGGTAATCATTTTCAGCGTTGTAATGGACTATATACCAAAGCTTTCTGAACCGCTGAAAAATCCTGAAAAACACCGGGTGTACGTGGGAGTGCAACAGCTGAAAGAGGATATGTTTGCAAAACTGAATCTAAAAAACAGGATGAACTACATCAAAATGCCTGAGTTTCTGCAGAAGCGGGAAGACGAATCAAAATGACCGATCGGGAATTCAAACTGCTGCTGGGTCACCTGGCAGCAAGTTGTCACAGCGATTTGGGCAAGCTGCAGATAAGGGAACTGAAGCCGCTCACCGACATCAACGCCATGTGCGCTTCCCAAAACCTAATCGCTGCCTTTCAAAACGCCCTGGAGCAAGGCATCACCTTCGATTTTTTCGATCTATGCGACATCTCTTTCCTCTTTGAAGATAGCTCTACCGGCATCTTTGATTACGAGGAACTGAAGCTGATCTGCCAGAATTCCTCTCTGGCTACAGTGCTGGGGGAAAGCATCTCCGCTTTTGATGAACTGCCACTGGCTCAAAAGATAGTAAAGCGAGTAGTCCCTCTGCCCCAGATTCGCCAGGCTTTCGATCGTATCTTTGATCCCGAAGGCGACATCCTGGACAGCGCATCGACGGAACTCGGGCGCATCCGGCGGAGTATCAGCAGTCTGCGCAGCCGGGTTCAGCGCACAATGCAAAACATGCTTACCGAACCCCGCATGGAAGGTTTTCTACAGGAGAAGTTCGTAACTCAGCGAGACGATCGTTTTGTAATTCCAGTTAAAGAATCCGCAGCTTCTTTCGTTCCGGGCATAGTTCAGAGCCATTCTGCCAAAGGTGCCACCGTCTTCATCGAGCCTGCAGAAATAGTACCCTTGAACAATGAACTGCAGCTCCTGAAAGATGAAGAAAAGCGCGAGATCTACCGCATTCTCAGCGAATACTCCACTTCCATCCGCGTACATAAACGCGAGTTACTGAACAATCAGAAACATCTCGCCCGTCTGGATTTCCTTTATGCGGCAGCACGCGTGGCAAACAGTATCAAGGCTAGAGTACCGCAGATGCGTGAAGATCCCGTACTACGGCTACAGAGCGCCCGACATCCCCTTTTGATCCTGAAAAAGATCGCCGAAGAAGGTACAAACGGTTTTCATAAAGTAATACCCTTCAATCTAAATTTGGGTGAAAGCTACAACATGCTGGTGCTCAGCGGACCCAATACCGGCGGGAAGACTGTGCTAATGAAAGCCGTAGGGCTCATTACCTTGATGGCTATGACAGGCTTGCCGGTTCCAGTAGATGAAGAAAGCGAGATCGGTTGCTTCACAGAAGTTTTAGCTGATATCGGAGACGATCAATCCATCGAGAATGCTCTCTCCACTTTCAGCTCTCATCTGGACAAGATCGGAAGCATGCTGAAAAGTGCCAAAACCAGCAGCCTGATCCTGATAGACGAGATCGGTGCTGCTACTGATCCCCAGCAAGGATCCGCTTTAGCTCAGGCTATTTTGGAACAGCTTACCGAAAAAGGTGTGAAAGGCATTGTGACCACGCACTACACCGCTCTGAAGGTCTTCGCCGAATCTCATCCACACTGCGTGAATGCCGCCATGCAATTTGACATGCGTTCTTTAATCCCCACCTACCACCTCAATATCGGCATTCCCGGCGACAGCTTTGCCATCGAAGTAGCTGCCTCTCTGGGTATCGATCCCAGTTTGATTGACCGCGCCAGAGAACTTGCCGGCAGTCAAAACCTGGAGTTTAGCAACCTAATCAAAACACTGCAGGATCAGAAGAAGGACCTGGCAAAAAGCATCTATCAATACGAATTGAAAACCCGGAACATACAGAATCGCCTTAACGAATTGGACGACAAAGAAAGAGAATGGCAAACTGAACTGAAAGCAAGACGCCTGAAACACATCAAAGAATTGCAGACCGAGCTAATAGGCTTCCAAAAGCTGTATAATAGAGAGTTGAACGAGCTGAAAGCATTGGACAAAGAAGAACGCCGCAAGCTTTCGGAAAGAAAATTGCATGATATTTCCATACAGAATGACGAACTGAACCGCGAACTGAAACGAAGCAACAGCGAAGGCCGCATCAAAGCGGATAATCCCAAGGTGGGAGATCGCGTCTGGCTGGCAGATTTTGAAGCGGAAGCACAAATACTGTCCATCAATGGCAAAGAAGCTACTGTGGATATGAACGGTATCGGCTTCAAAACCAGACTGAGCAATCTCTACCGTAGTACACAAACCGCAACAGAACCGGCAGTACCGCTTACATCCAGTAAAGTAAATGCAAAGGTTCAGACGGAACTGAAGCTTTTGGGACTCACTTTCGACGAAGCGATGCCCCTCATAGATGAATTTTTGGATAACGCTGCCCTCACCGGCTTCAGTACTCTTCGAATCGTACACGGAAAAGGAACCGGAGCCCTCCGAACCAAGGTGCGCGAGTATCTTTCCCGAAAAAAGAATGTTAAAAGCATCGAGACCCCGCCCATGTTTGAAGGCGGAAGCGGGGTAACGGTAGTAAAAATATAAGGAAGAGCGTTGGACAACCACCTGATCGACCAAATTCGCCAGGCAAATGACATTGTGGATGTAATCCAAGCCTATGTACCCCTGAAACATATGGGGTCAAACTGGCGTGGAGTATGCCCTTTTCACGATGATACGCGACCTTCCATGTATGTAAGCCAGCCCAAACAGATTTTCAAGTGCTTCGCCTGCGGAAAGGCCGGCAACGTCTTCACTTTTGTGCAGGAATATGAGAAGCTAAACTTCATCGAAGCCGTAAAAAAACTGGCTCAGCGCTCCGGTTTCAGCATCCCCGAACACGAGCGCGGCACAGTAGCCTCCACTCGCCGTCAACAGCTTTTACAGGTATATAAAAGTGCTGGTGATTTTTTTGCAGAATGCCTGTTTGAGCACGCTGATAATGCCTTGGAATACCTTGCCGGAAGGAAGTTTAGCCCTCAGACGGCCAAGGAGCTGCAACTGGGGTTTGCCCTGCCTTCAAACCGTAGCCTGTTGAATCATCTGCTCAAAGAAGGCTATGGCGTAGATTTGCTGAAAATAAGCGGACTCTTTACCGAATATAGTGGAGCTTTGAACGACCTTTTCCGCGATCGGCTGATGTTTCCTATTCACAACAATACCGGGGATGTAATTGCCTTTGGCGGCAGGATCATCGAAGAAAAAGAGAACTCTGGCAAATACATAAATTCTCCCGGTACCGATCTCTATACCAAAGGCAAAGAGCTGTATGGCCTTTTCAAGACCAAATACAACATCAGCAAGATGGACTACTCTCTGGTATGCGAGGGCTATTTCGACTTTCTGCGTCTCTATGAACATGGTTTTGTAAACTCTGTTGCCAGTTTGGGTACAGCGCTCACCCTCAATCAGGTGCTCCTGTTGAACCGCTTTTCCCGGAAAACGGTAATGCTCTACGATAGCGACAAAGCCGGAGTGAAAGCAGCTATCCGGGGCGGTATGCTCTGCCTTTCCAAAGGCATGCAAGTGCGCATCGCCACACTTCCCGAAGGAGAAGATCCGGATTCTTTCCTGCTTGCTTTTGGCAAAGACGCCTTACAAGAATTGATAGATAAAGCGCCAACTCTCATCGATTTCATGGCCACTTCCACGAATATCGATGAACCTGTGAAGGAGCGCATAGACCTCCTTTTGGACGCTCTGAGACAGTTGGACGATCCCATCCAAAGAGAACTATTTGTCGCTGACATTTCGCGCAGCTTCGGTATCACCACTCAGTCTCTGCTCTCCAGTCTGCGCCGCAGCGGAGGAACCGCGACAGCACAGCCGGAAGACGCTCCATCCCCCTCAAAACTATCCGAAACCAGCATGGAAATGCAGCTTCTAGGCATGGCTTTGAAAGATGCAGATAGTTACAATCTTCTTGCCAATGAACTCTCTGTGGATTATTTTAACAGTAAGCTCTGCCGCCAAGTCTTTAGTTTCCTGCAATCCAGGATCCCAAAACTGGAGACCTGGAATCCGGCAGCGCTTTTGGACGATATTGAAAATGATGAAATCAAAAACAGCATGGCTGAACTTCTGTTTGAGGATTTGCATTTAGCAAACCTTTCTGGTATGATCCGAGACTTGAAACTGCGTAAGCTGAAACGGGATCTGGAGGTCTTGGACAAGGCAATAAACAGGGATTCCGGCAATCTGGAACTCCTCAAACAGAAGGAAACACTTTCCCGTGAGTATCGCAGAATGACAAAGCGGGTGGTAAATAAAGTCCTCTTTTAGAGAACTCTTTGCCAAGGAGCATTGATGATTACTTATAACGAATGTTTGAAAAAGCTGGTGGATCTGGGAAAAGACTCCGGATATATCACCTTCAAACAAATCAACGACATCTTGCCAAATAGCCCCTTCTTTTTGGATAAGGTAGACGACATTATCTTCGACCTTTCGCAAGATGGAATCGAGATCATCGACGAAACCGAAAAACGCATCACCAAAGGCGGAGCGGCCATTCGTAAACCCACTGCCCCCAAGAAGTTCAAGACCAAACGCTTCTATGATGATCCGGTGCGTATGTATTTGAGGGAGATGGGCAGAGTTCCCCTTCTGGATAGGGATGGCGAGGTACGCGTAGCCAAAAAGATCGAAACCTACCAGAAGATGATCAATCAAAATGTGTTCCAGGCAGGCTCCACTCTGCGCGAAATGTACAACTTCCTGCATCGCTACCGTGAACGCCGCGTGAGATTGGATCAAATCTTCAAAGTGGATATCGGTACTTGGATCGACAAAAATCAGGACGTCAAAATCATCGATCACTTCAAAGAAATACTGAAAGAAAACGAGAAAACCCTGGATAAGATCGGGGGCATCCTGGATAATTGTAACTTCGATGAAACCGGTACCGCCAGCAGGCAAGAAGAGATAGATAAACTACGCGAACAAGTGGTGGAAACCTTCATGAGCTTGTCCTACAACGACAAACTCATCAAACGCATGGTCTACCGCATCCGCAGCCTGGTGGAACGCATCGAAGAAAGCTATCACTCCATTAATGAACTTACAAAGATCAAACGCTATACCATAGACGAAATCTGCACCTACGGACGCCGCGCGAAGAAAAGCGATGAGGATTTTGAAGAAGTAAAAGGCGAAACCAATATGGATCCCAATATCTTTGTGGAAACTCTGCGTAAGATCAAAAACGCCCGCCGCAAGATCCGCCGCGTAGAACTGGAAACAAAGATGACCGGCACCGAATTGGTCTTCCTCCTGCGTGAAATAGACCGCGCTGAACGCAACAAGGAAAAGGCGCAAAACGAGATGATCGAGGCCAACGTGCGCCTCGTGATCTCCATCGCCAAACGTTATAACAATCGCGGACTGGAATTCTTGGACCTCATACAGGAAGGAAACACCGGGCTGATGCGCGCTGTAGAAAAATATGACTACCGCAAGGGCTTCAAATTCAGCACCTACGCCACGTGGTGGATTCGTCAAGCCATCACCCGCGCCATCGCAGATCAGGCACGAACAATACGCATTCCTGTACATATGATCGAATCTATAAACAAGATCAACCGCACCAGCCGCCGCCTGATGCAAAAGCTGGGCCGCGATCCTTATCCCGAAGAAATCTCGGAAGTACTGGATATGCCCGTGGAAAAGGTGAAAAATATCCTGTCCATCAGCAAAGAACCCGTCTCGCTGGATAAACCCATCGGCCACGACAGCGAAGATAGCATCTTGGGCGACTTCATCGAAGATAGAACCATCATCTCCCCTGAACGCCTAGCCGAACGCAGCTTGCTGAAGAAACAGGTGGATGAAGTGCTAAGAACGCTCACAACCCGCGAAGAACGCGTGATCCGCCTCCGCTTTGGCATCGACGACGGTTATCACCGTACCCTGGAAGAAGTAGGCAATATCTTTCAGGTGACTCGTGAACGTATCCGCCAGATCGAAGACAAGGCTCTCAAGAAACTGCGGCATCCCAGCCGGGCTGCCATCCTGCAGCAATTCCTGGATAACTTCCATGTGAAATAAGCTAGTACCATTATCAGGATACAATTAGTTATATAGAGCAGTCACTTAGGCTGCTCTTTTTTGTGTCGTACCTGCAATCCCTATAGCAAGTACTACCCACACAATACTGGTATTACCACATCAATTATGTGTGGAGTGTTGCAGAGATTATACAAATCCCGTAATAGACAATGATAAACATGTGAGATTTTGCTTAACAGTAAAGTTTCACATACACTCATTTGATTATGATAGGGACACTATTCATGCTAGGATGAAGACATGATGATACGCGAATTGTTTGTTTGGGAGCATTTTTTGCTCGTATGTGTTTCTTTATTTGGCCAGAATCCACAGTGGTTATGGGCCCTGAGCGGTGGCAGCAGCAGATCAGATGACTATGTTTACAGCATCGACAGAGACGCCATTGGCAATTTATATCTCACCGGTACAGTTGCTTCCCCAGCTTACTTTGGAGATGATGTGTTAACAGGAGAAGGCTTCTGTAGCACTGAAGTGTTTGTAACAGTGATATTGTCAGAAGGATCCTGGGCCTGGGCAAATCGTGCGGGCGGTACAGGAGCGGATATTGGACACGGCATTGCTGCGGGCACGGATGGAAGTGTTTACCTCACGGGGAACAACGGCGATGCTGCAGATTTTGGTATTCATTCATCAAGTAGGGCTGGGGCATTTGTGGCAAAGATTGACATAGGCGAAGTCTGGGAGTCGGCACTCAGATTCGGTGGCGATTCTCGGGATATTGCCGTGGAAGGCTTTGCCACAGTGGTCTTAGCATATCATTTGTTTGATGCCAAACAGAAGTTCATGGGCTCCCTCGTTCTCACTCTGGATACATCGATGCTCCCCCAGATTGTTATGAACAATGCCGGAGTCGGGACAGATTATCAATTGTGGGCAATGGAACCCGATGGCATGGTCGTAAGCGATCAGGATAAGCCCGAGATAGGCGCAAACACCTTCACGGATCCTATGTTTCAGGGGAATGAATCCCTACTGGAGCTAGCCAGAACCATCTCCACAAAAGCTAGCGGAGAAGGCGAATACAGCTTCAAGGCAGCGGGAAAAGAAGAAGTGGTGGCCAAAAAAGCATATTGGGATACCATCAAGATCCACAATAAAGAATGGCGCGTGGTTCTTTCACAAAAAGCTTAATCTCAAAGATTCATTCATCAGCACAAGGCGGGATTTTGGTCCCGCCTATTTTGTATTTCAACGAAGATCCGGCCAACTCATCATCTACCATCCGCATTATACATCCTTCTCCAGATTCAACTCCCTGGTAGCTATCCGGTGTATGAAAGAACGATCGTGAGATACAAAGATCACGGCTCCGGTATATTTCTCCAGAGCGCGCGCCAATAGATCCCGGCTGCGCATATCCAGATGGTTCGTAGGCTCGTCCAGCAGCAACACATTATACTCGCCCAGCAGGATGCCCAGGATCTGTACTTTGGCTTTTTCTCCCCAGGAAAGGCTTCCCATTTCTTCATTGGCCAGATCGTCTTTCAAACCGAGGCAGCCCATCATATTGTGAATGTGTATGTTGTCGCCACCACTATCAAGAAGATAGTCCAGCACCGTCAGGTTGGCATCCAGAAGGCTCAAATCCTGCCGATAGTAGGCTATTCGAAGGCGGGGAGCATAGGATATTTCGCCTTTTTGGGGGCTCAGTTCGCCATAGATCAGCCTCATCAAGGTAGTTTTTCCACAACCATTGGCAGCGCTTAGCCATATTCGCTCCGCAGAGCCAAGGTTGAAAAAGAAGTCTTTGAAAATCCACTTGTCACTGTAGCTGAAGCTCATCGCACTGATGTTGATCAGTTCGCGGTTGGAAAGATGCACTTCGCCAAAATCCACTTTACGTTCTTTATCAAACATCGGCCGTTCCACGGGATAGCGCTCATTCAGCATCCGGATGCGCTTTTCGATATTGCGGGCTTGCTGCATCTGGGTTCTGGCTGCGTTAAAGACGGATTCATATACCGCTCCTCTGCCTTCTGCCCGCGTCTCCGGTTGAAAGCTTTGCGCCCAGCCCCGGCGTTTCTGCACTGCTTGCTGCAGGTTTCGGATCAGTCTCTTGCGCTCTTGATACTGTACCATTTGATGATTTTGCAAGTCCGCTTTGTCCCGGCTGAAACTGGCGAAATTGCCCATGCGGATATCCAGTTTACCCGCTTTCAATTCCGCTATCTTTGTGGCAGTGTTATCGATAAACATCTTATCGTGAGATACATATAGTACCGCCCCGCTGTAGGACGAAAGCCAATCTTCCAGCCACATGATATTTGGTAGATCCAGGTGGTTGGTAGGCTCGTCCAGAATCAGGATGTCCGGCTTTTCCAAGAGCAGCGCCGCCAGTTGCAAACGGGTGGATTCACCTCCGGAAAGGCTGCTGCAATCGCGCTCTGCCAGATGTTGCAAATTCATCCGCATGATCATGGACTGTACATCGCTTTCCCAATCCGTCACATTGCCGGCGTGATATTCGTGCCACAGGGAAGAAAGCTGTATCCCCTCCTCTGGACTAAGCTCATCGATGGCGGAGAGCTTTTCGATCCCGGTAATCAAACGGAATTTTTCCGGCTGAACATTCAGCAAGAATTCCCGCACTCGAATCCCGGAGCTTACCTTTATGTCCTGAGGCAGATACGCAATTACGGGAGGGCTGCCGGGGTAGTTTATCCTTCCTTTGGTGGGCGATAGTTCTTGCAGGATGATGCGCAACAGGGTGGTTTTTCCGCTGCCATTGCTGCCGATCAGGGCTATCTTTTCACCTTCGGCAATCACCAAATCTATACCCTTAAGGATGGATTGATATTGATCTGGATAACAATAGTGGATGTCTTTTAGCTGTATGAACTGCATATTATTCTCCTTAATTCAGTTTTAGAAGGGGATATAGCAGTAACAGCCCGTAGCCTGAGATATCAGATGTGTTAAATCAATGCAAGAGCCGCTACTGATTCAATTCTGTTTGTGCATCTGATTTTTCTCCTTTGTTTGTATTTCATGCTACTCTGCATATGCAGGACTTTGTGTCAAATACTTTTTGCAGAGCGTTACTATTTGAATTGCGGATATGGTGAGGACAATGTTGGAACTCTTGTCAGGAGCATTGTAATTCACATGGAAATAGTCTTTACTGGCGGATCAAACTCAACTGATAGCAATTCACCATCTTGGCCCCTTGAGGAAGGTTAACTGCTGTGATTCAGACTGGATGAAAACAGAATACTCAAACTATGGCTGTGATTAGGCTCATTGTACGTATATTACAGCATTTTACTACTGAAGTAACGTAACACTCGATACCAAGTACATCATAGTGCCCTTTATCTATAGCAACTTATCTCCGAAGCTCCGGCATCTCCCCCTCCCTGGAGAAGTCTATACGTCACCAGCAGCAGATGAATCTATCCCCCTACCGCAGCTTTATCACCTTTCTGATCAGATTTCCGCTCCGGATCAGATACATGCCTTGCGGCAGCTGGCAGCCCTGTGCATCATTGCCATCCCAAGAGATTTCCGCCTGGTTTTGCCACTGCATCAGTTTTTGTCCCTTCAGATTGTACAGCGCTGGGCTTTGGCCTTTATCCACAGTAATCTTCAGCATATTTCTGAATGGATTGGGGTACACTCTCATTTGCGCAAGCTCCGGTACGTGTGGATCATCAGTTGCAGTAGGATTTATCACGAAGTCTGTGGTAAGGCCCAATTCAATCGGGGGATAGGTGCGCAAATAGACTGTAGCGGTATGATTCCCCGTAGTAGGAGCCGTGCTGAACAGATGAGTGATATCTGCGCCATAGCTCTCACCAGGATCCAATTCCAAATAGTTCAGGAAATTCTCTGGGGGAATGATCTCGGGATAATCGCCATCCACAGCGATAAAGCCCAGTCCACCGGAAAAGTTTTGGTACCAGGCAGTAGTACCTTGATTGTGAATGGTAAGTGTTCCCGTGATAGACTCGGTGCTTATATGGTTTAGGACGAAGCTGAAATCCAGATTATCGATCGCAGTAGAACCGTTACCCACTGTAAAGCTCAGAACGGGACCGATAGGATAGGCAGGTACTTGGTTGTAGCAATGCACCTGCAGGTAATGAGTACCCACATCATGCTGCTGGATAGTGCTATGTTCAACTTCTTTTTCAAAAGCTCCATAAGACTCAATGTGAATCTCGTTTTCTATGGGCAACCAAGCCATACCAGGTCCTAAACCGTCCATCCACAGCTCAAAGTTTGCTGAAGATCCAAAATAATAGTCGAGTGTATTACTGGTGTTGTTTTCGATCCGGAAAATCCCTTTGACATTCATTGGATTGATGTGGGTAAGCTCCAGGTGATAGGTCACTTGCCCCCAGGCAGCAAAAATCAGGAGCAAAAAGACTGATACTAAAAGAAGTTTTCTCATGGTAAGCTCCTTACGGTTATCCTCTCGAAAAAAGCGGATATTAGTTCTTTTCCATAATGATAATTTACTGATGTTTCAGATGAGTGTCAACCAATGATTGCGATCTGCTACATGATTTGAGTATTTTTTGTTGATATCAATCAACATATATGTGTTTTTGCCTGATCCCATCCAGGTTTTCTGTATATCCATCATTCGGTGACATTTCTCTTTGAATTCGGATCAATGTAATTAGCTGGAGTCATAGAGGTAATATGAAGAATGAATAGCACGCGGAAATTCGTGGATTGAGACAAAAGCGTCAAGATGACACTTCCGCATTTTTGATCTTTGGATTATCCAGACATCAAGCAGATATCATCGGGTTATCATCGAGTGACGACTGCATAATAACGCCTTTATATCAGCTTCAGACTTCCTTGATCCTCAGAATGAGGATAGGCGAGATTAGCCCGTCAAATATCACTCCTCCTGATCTGCACTAACGACCGTAACCCGGTAATACATGTGCTGAGCGCCAAGTCCCACTCCCACATGACGATACTGGGTATTCGGGTAAGCGATCGGGGCCAAAAAGTAAAAATCTCCCAAGGGATCAGTGGAGCCATTGAAATATAGAAAGTAGTATTGGGAGGTACGGTTGCTGCCATCAACATCTCTTGTGATGGGCTCCCAAGAGACTATTGCATCGTTTCCATCCATGATGATACTGGTGTTCACGCCGGGGATATCTGCCGGATAGACAGTAATATAAGCCACTTTAGTGATGCTGGCGCTGGCAGTTCCGTCTCCCACACTGAGGCTGATATCATACACTCCGGAATGGGGAAAGGTGATGAGGGGATTTTGGAGGCTGCTGCTCTGATCTCCAAAGCTCCAATTCCAACTGGTGAGGGGTGACGCTCCCGCGCTGCTGAGATCGGTGAATTGCACGCTCAAAGGCGCAGTGCCAGACAGGGGATTTGCACTAAAATCAGCTTGTAACACGGTAGGGGGATTCCAGATAAAGCTGCTGCCTTGCGCGGGGTACTGACTGGGTGTAGCCGCTGCCGTATCCTGGGTTTGAGTTCCGGCTACCGTGGTATCCCAACTTCCGCCCAAGGCAAGATAACGATTGGCAAAATTTACTCCATTGCTTGCCGGAGACGCTCTCATCCCCACCTGAACGGCAAAGGCTGTGGTCACCTGAATCTGCCCATAATTGATCGCTATACTCATATCCGCTTCCCGCAGTTGAATCTGGAAATTGAAGGAATCTCCGCTGATATCGTTTCTGCCGTAATGCTTCCATTGAATAGTCACTTTACGCTGTGGTGCGCTACCGGAACATCGGAGCAGGATGCTGGAGCCTTCCTGAGCACAAATGTTATTACCAAAGGCGGCTATGCGCGCTACCAAAGTTTCATCCTGCTGACCGCCCAGAGTAGTACTGAGAGGCATATAGATGAGGCTGGAACGCATATCCACGGCTTGATCGGCATAGGTGGATTTGCCCAAAGCAATCCAGCCATCCACATGCACGCCGATGCGATCGAAGCTCTCTCCCGCAAAAGTGAAGTCAAAACCAAGGGGAAAACCGGGACCGGACGATACTGAATTGCTACCCGTAGGAAGCTGGGGATTGCAGATATATTGCCGGTCTGCTCCGGCAGAGCCCAAAGCGATACCTTCTGTGATCTCTTCATATACGCCGGTAGCATATTGGAAACTATAGTCGTTCAATAGGACATCAGCAGGGAGCAGACAGATCAGGGAGGCAAACAGTATCTGGCATAATAAGCGTTTCATTCGTACCTCATTCAGACTATCCAATAGATAGTACAAAGTTATCTATACTAAGAACAATTTCAGGTTTATGGATAGAATGTCAAGCTAAAAGTGACTGGATTAGTTCTTTGTTCTTGGTTTTCTAGTGTTGCAGCGCTGCAGTTGAACGTTCCTTTGCGCTGCACTGTTGATGTTGATGGTGCTTGCCTGAGCCAGGAGGGCGATACCAGATTCACCCCTCCTCAATCGAATATGCGTTATCTGCGCTTTTATCTGCGTAAATCTACGTGAAATCCAACGAAAGCAGGTGATAATTCGTGATAATCAGTGTTTATCTGTGGACAAACGAAGAAGAAGCGGCAAGATGCCGCTTCTACATTGCTGACATAATCGCACTATAATCCCCAGATCTCCTTTGCGTATTGCTTGATCACGTAGTCTGAAGAGAAAGTGCCCATATTGGCAACGTTGCAGATGGATTTTTTGTTCCACAGGGCCTCATTATCGTAATCTTTTGCCACTTTGGCCATGGTGTCTGCATAAGAGCGAAAATCCGCCATCAGACAATAGCGATCGCCAAACTCGCATAGTTCTTGCAGGATGGGTTTGTACAGCTCTGGTTGAGAGGGATTCAGAGCATTGGAAGCGATGAAGTCGATCACGGCTTTCAGGTCTTGATCTCGATTAATGTATTCCATGGAGTTGTAGGATGTTGCGCGCAGGGCTTGGATTCCAGCGGCATCATTCCCGAATATATAGATGTTTTTAGCGCCGACTGCTGCTTTGATCTCGATATTGGCTCCATCAAGAGTGCCCACTGTGAGCGCTCCGTTGAGGGCAAATTTCATATTTCCGGTACCGGAAGCTTCGGTTCCTGCCATCGATATCTGTTGAGAGATCTCAGCAGCTGGCATTATCTGCTCTGCCAAGCTGACGCGGTAATTTGGCAGGAACACCACTTTAATCAGCTTTGCCAGTTCTTTATCCTGGGCAATCCATGCTGTTATGTCGTTGATAAACTTGATGATAAGCTTTGCCATATAGTATCCGGGAGCGGCTTTTCCTGCAAAGAGGAAGCTGTGAGGGCATAGCGGGCGCATGCCTTTGTCGCGTATCTGCAAGGCTAGGTGAATAATGTGTAAGGCATTGAGCAGTTGTCTTTTGTACTCGTGAATGCGTTTTACATGAAAGTCGAAGATCGAATCCGGATTGAGCTCGATCTTGTCCATTTTCTTCATCTGCGAAGCGAAGGATATCTTGTTGTCTTGCTTCACCTTGCCCCACTGTTTTACAAAGATGGCATCAGCGGTAAATTGCTCCAGGGCCTTCAATTCCGTAAGATCATCCATCCATTTTTCGCCGATGGCATCGCAAATCAGTTCCGTGAGGGACTGGTTGGACAGGATCAGCCAGCGCCGCGGAGTAATGCCGTTGGTCTTGTTATTGAACTTGCCGGGGCTGAGTTTATAAAATCCGGCAAAGAGATTGTGTTTCAAAAGCTCAGTATGCAGTGCTGAGACGCCATTAACGCTGTGTGAGCCTACGATGGCGAGATTTGCCATACGGATCGCTTTCTCCGGGAATTCCTGCACGATCGAGAGCTCGGAGATGTTGTCGCTATGCAGGCTAAGGGATTCCAGGAAACGGCGGTTGATCTCGTAGATGATCTGCAGGTGACGCGGGAGAACCGCATCCATTATCTGTGTAGTCCAGGTTTCCAGGGCTTCAGGCAGGATTGTGTGATTGGTATAAGCAAAGGTTTTGGTGCAGATGTCCCATGCCTTGTCCCAAGGTAGATTCTTCTCGTCCACGAGGATGCGCATCAATTCCGGAATGGCGATGGCCGGATGCGTGTCGTTCAACTGGATGGCAACCTTTTGGGGCAGTTCCGTAAGGCTGTCGTGGATTTTCAGATAACGGCGCAGAATGTCTTGCAGAGTGGCGCATACAAAGAAATACTCCTGCTTCAGGCGCAGTTCTTTGCCCTGCAGAGTGTCGTCCTTTGGATACAGAACTTTGGAGATGATTTCACTGTTATTTTTGTCCGCCACTGCACTCACATAATCTCCCTGATTGAACATGTTGAGGTTAAAATCACGTGTGGCTTTAGCAGACCACAAGCGCAGGGTATTTACCGCTCCGTTTCTATAACCAGGGATCATATAATCGTAAGCCATTGCCATCACATAGCTTTCATTG
>Ga0172378_10003397_pt1 | contig 14983 bp, 11 predicted proteins | sample GrowelOW332metaG_FD_119755 | JGI IMG/M metagenome (GOLD analysis project Ga0172378, IMG submission 119755) | Groundwater microbial communities from an aquifer near a municipal landfill in Southern Ontario, Canada - Pumphouse #3_1 metaG | ecosystem: Environmental > Aquatic > Deep subsurface >... | reverse complement strand
ATCTGGGACGTTGGACACCAAGCCTATGGCCACAAAATTCTGACAGGCCGGAGGGATGCCTTCCACACTAATCGTAAATACAAGGGAATCAGCGGTTTTCCCAAAATGACAGAAAGTGAATATGACGCTTTTGGAACCGGCCACTCCTCTACTTCCATCTCTGCCGCGCTCGGAATGGCTGTGGCAGCAGAGCGTAAAGGCGAAACCAAACGCCAAACCATTGCCATCATCGGCGATGGAGCATTGACCGGAGGAATGGCATTCGAAGGCCTCAACAACGCCGGCAGCGAAAAGTCAAACCTCCTGGTTATCCTCAACGATAATAACATGGCCATCGATCCAAACCGGGGTGCACTCAATCGTTACTTGATGGATATGTCAACCTCACGATCGTGGAACCGGTTCAAGGAGGATACCTGGAAAATGCTTGGCCTCCTGAGCAAAATCGGCCCCGATGCCCGTCGAATGGCCCAAACACTAGAAAACGCCATCAAACATATGCTCCTTAAACAGAGTAACCTGTTTGAATCACTCGGTTTCAGGTATTTCGGACCCGTGGATGGGTACAACGTGATGCATCTGGTGAAAGTCCTGAGGGATATGAAAAAATTTAAAGGCCCTAAATTGCTGCATGTACTGACAAAAAAAGGAAAAGGCTTTCCCTTGGCCGAGCAGCATCAAACCCAATGGCACGCACCAGGAAAGTTCAACAAAATTACTGGCGAACTGACCGAAATAGACCCGCCAGGCATCCCACCTAAATACCAAGATGTGTTTGGCCATACCCTGCTTGAATTGGCCCGATTGAATGAAAAAATCATGGGAGTAACCCCGGCAATGCCCTCAGGATCATCGCTTAACATCATGATGGAACAGCTCCCCGACCGCACCTTTGACGTTGGAATTGCTGAGCAACATGCCGTAACATTCTCCGCTGGGCTGGCCACGCAGGGCTTGATCCCCTTCTGCAATATCTATTCAACATTTATGCAGCGAGCGTATGATCAGGTGATCCACGACGTAGCCCTGCAGAATCTTCACGTAGTCTTCTGCCTGGATCGGGGAGGCCTCGTCGGAGCAGATGGCCCAACCCACCACGGATCATTCGATCTGGCCTATATGCGGATCATCCCTAACCTGATTGTTGCTTCGCCCATGAACGAAGAGGAGCTGCGAAACCTCATGTACACCGCACAACTCCAAAACCAGGGGCCATTCGTTATCCGGTACCCGAGAGGTCAAGGCGTTATGCCCGAATGGCAAACCCCATTCCGGGAAATCCCCATCGGAAAAGGTCGCCTTATCATCGCAGGCTCTAAAGTGGCCATCCTGTCTATCGGCCATCCGGGTAATTTTGTGCCGAAAGCAATCAAACTACTGGATGACGAAACGATCAAACCAGCACACTATGACTTGCGATTTGTCAAACCACTCGATGAAAAGCTATTGGATGAAATCTTCCAAACTTACAGCCACATTATCACCATCGAAGACGGATCTGTCATCGGCGGCTTTGGAAGCGCCATCGCTGAGTATCGCACAATGAAAGGCTTTCAGAGCGAAATCCGAATGCTTGGTATCCCCGACCGGTTCATTGAGCATGGCACACAAAGACAGCTATATAAAGAGTGTGGTTATGACCCGGAAAGCATTGCCAACACCATTCGTGAACTCTGGTCAAAACCGCTTAAATAACACTCCTTTTTCTGTCAGATCACTTCCTTCTAAGGAAAATCATTAAATTTATCCGAATACATAAGGGAGGAAATTATGGAAGCTAAGGTTCAAGCAGTTATAGTCGATGATGAAGAAAACAGTCTGGAAGCTCTGTCAATTCTCATCCAAAAGTACTGTCCTGATATACAAATAGTTGGATCAGCACAAACCGTTGAATCAGCCATTGAACTTATCAATTCAGTCAAGCCGGAACTACTGTTTCTGGATATTGCCCTACCTGACGGCCAGGGATTTGAAATTCTCGATGAGGTAGTATCGAACGACTTCGAAGTGATTTTTACCACGGCTTACGATCAATATGCGCTGAAAGCTTTTGAATTTTCGGCGCTCGACTATTTGCTCAAGCCGATCTCGGCTGAAAAGTTACAGCAGGCAGTTGAACGATACCAGAAGATTCGGAAGGATACCAAAATATCTACACGCGTATCTGTTTTTAAAGAGAGCATGGATAATCGGAACGAGCGGATTATACTCTCTTCTATGGACGGATTTGAGATTTACAAGATCTCCGATATCGTTCGTTGTGAGGCCAATGGCAGTTATACGGTCTTCTATATCAAAACCGGCCAACGGATCGTCACCTCCAAAACTCTTAACAATTTTGAGAAGTTACTGTCCGACCTCTCCTTTGTTCGCGTTCACAGCAAGCATCTGGTGAACCTCAACTTTGTGAAAAAATACATCTCCGGTCGCGGTGGATACATCGTGTTTGACGATGGATCCCAGGTTGATGTGAGTGAACGAAAAAAGAAAGAGTTCATCCAGAAGATGAAAGAACAGGCCCGCTCCACTTGACTTTTTCCAATCCTGCAACGATACCGGACACCCCTATTACACGGATATTCAAAAAAAATACGCATTCGTGCGCAATTTTTTAGCGTTTGCTTTGACATTAACAACAAATGGCTTACATTAACGGTTCGAAAACTCCGTTAAAACAAACGCTTATGAAATAATTTACACTAATTATCGCTTCATTGTTGATCTTCACCATCTCCTATGGTCAGAAGTTGCAGACCAGCAATCATCATGTTCCTTATAGCAAGGAAGTGAGTGTGTTACCAATCCAGGATCATTCCCAATTGAAAGCAGAGGGCGATGTATTCTTTTTAGAGACTTTCGACTTTGCAAATCCGGATGATCCCAAAGGCTGGACTCTGCCCGAAGGGTATATTGTCACAGACGAGAGTGATAATGGATTCTTCTGGGTTTGGAGAAATGACAGTATCAAAGGCCGCTACACCTTTGAGCCCGGCCACATCTATTCCAAAACTCCGGAAGACGGATTCTTTGTGTTACCGATGGATGAATACAACTATCGGGATAATGTGTTCACACAGGTGGGTGGCACCGCTTGGTTCCAGTTTCCACCGATCGATTGCTCCGACCGGTCATCGGTCATTATGAAATACCGTCAGAACTTCCGCGCCTGCTGCGGTGCTCCCAATTTGAAAATCTTGATCAGCATTGACGAAGGTCTGCGCTGGTCAACCATCGACTCCCGATTTGAGACCGAAACAAACATTCATTGTATCTATCCAATTGTGGAGATGAATATCTCTGACATTGCAGCTGGTCAACCTGTTGTCTGGATTCGCTTCCAGTGGAATGATAACAGCCACTATTATTGGTGTATCGACGACTTTGAGCTGTCAGAAGGCTATCAGAATGAAATTAAGCTTGAAAAATCATGGCTGTATATGACCGATTATTCTGATCAGGATAATGACGAGGGATTCTTTTATATGGTTCCCTTTTCTCAGACCGGCTCAAATGATTTCGGTGGTTATACGTTCGCCGGAGCTCTGATCAACAGCGGGATACAGGATCAAACCAATTGCCATCTGAATGCGGAAGTATTCAAAAACGGAACTTCCGTTTATAATGAAAACTCCGATATGCGCGACATATGGATGCTTTCGCGCGACACCTTTGATGTCACCACCCCATTCAATCCAGATGGTTACGGCGACTATAAAATGGTGTTGACAGCCAAGCAGGATGAAATTGACGCAATTCCTGAAAATAATGTCTATTCCGACACCTATTATGTTACCGACAGCGTTTACTCCATCTGCGACTGGGAGTGGGAATCACACTCCAGTACAGCCGGACACGGTAACAACGATGGCGACTGGTTAGGCATTGTTTATGATATCAACGAGACGTGTGAAGTCAATTCCATGTCGTGCGCTATCATGCAAAGAGCTCAAGCCCCTCAAGCAAGTACTCAGGTAGGATATAACTTCCAATACTGGCTTTACAAATGGAATTCAACAGACGCAGTTTGGGTGGATTTGATGACATCCGAATTTACCGAAGTAGAAGAGAGCATGATCAACAATTGGGTAACCCTGGAATGGATGAAAGATGGTGAATCGGAATTCTTGGAGCCAGGGACCTATATTGCTGCTATTCAGGTGTTTCATGGAGGAGGGGTAGATGATCCGGATAATAGCGTTTACCGTTTTACCATCGGTTCAGATATGAGCCACCGCTATGCTCCCGGGAAAACAGTTTATTGCCTGAACGACGATAACACCTGGTACATCAATGAGGACTGCTCCATGATCAGGTTGAACCTGAACAACACCGGAGCCCCGAGCGAAGCTGATATTACCTTCAACGTGGATATGACTCTGCCCATCACGAACGGCTATTTTGTTCCGGGTACTGATTTCCTGGATATTGCCGGCACCTTCAACGAATGGAATGGTTCAGCCCACATGGAAGATACCGACGGAGATGGAATTTACACCCTAACCGTATCCGGATTTCCAATCTTTGACAAAATTGAATACAAATACCGGATCAACGGCAATTGGGACACCTCAGAGTTTCCGTCCAGCGGAGCAAACCGTGTGTATCGGACAACCTTCTACAATAACTTAGATGATGTGTATAATAATGGAATCAGCATGGGCATTGACCCCAACGATATCCAGACGGGCATCACCGTGTACCCGAACCCATCAGATAATGGACTGTTCAACCTGAAAGTTGATAATCAGATCCCAACCGATCTGCATATCTCAGTCATGGACATCCAAGGCCGCCAGGTGTACTACCGGGTCGTTAAGTCGCAACTGAGCTTCAATGAACCTATCGACTTGAGCGACTTTGCTAAAGGTATTTACTTCCTGAAAGTTAACAACCAGGTTGTCAAATTGATCAGATAATAACATCACTTTCGAACCAAAAAAAAGAGCCCCGAAACGAGGCTCTTTTTTTTTATCCTGTGATTGCGTAACTTCGCCCCGCTATTGAATTCACCTCGCCCAGATGGCGGAATTGGTAGACGCGCTGGTCTCAAACACCAGTGAACGCAAGTTCGTGCCGGTTCGACCCCGGCTCTGGGTACACTAAGTTGGCGCACCGCAGATCGGAGCCAGGCTGAAACCCCTTACCGAAGGAGGAATAGCCGATACAATCAAATAACTATAATTCAATACATTATGGGAAAAGGAGACAAAAAAACCCGACGCGGAAAACTGTTCATGAAATCTTATGGCGTTTTACGCCCAAGAAAAAAAGAGACAGGAGATAAAAAGAAGTAAGCTCTGACCATCTGTGACCCTCTGATCTAAGATTATCATGACAAACCCCGACAAACAGGAGCTGGTGGATCGCCGCTACCTCCGAATGGCACGAATCTGGGCTGAAAATTCCTATTGTACCCGCCGAAAGGTTGGAGCCCTCTTGGTGAAAGACCGTATGATCATTTCCGATGGGTATAATGGAACCCCCACAGGTTTTGAAAATAATTGCGAAGACGAGGAGGGAAACTCAAAAGCTTATGTTCTTCATGCAGAGGCAAATGCGATCACAAAAGTGGCACGTAGCAGCAATAATTCTGACGGCGCCACTCTCTATATCACGGCCTCTCCCTGCCTGGAATGTGCCAAACTGATCATCCAGGCCGGAATCAAACGGGTTGTGTATGGAGAGAACTACCGACTATCCGATGGCATCGACCTCCTCAAGCGGGCAGGCATCGAAACTCTTTGCCTACCTGTGGATTAACAAAAATCTAAACACATCATGCCGGATAAAAAAAACCGCATCACGATCTGGATGCCCTTGCTTCTTGCACTCTTCCTAGTGATCGGGATGCTGTTGGCCAATTTTCTGCAAAACAATACCACCAGACCGCTACCGCTGAAAGTCTTCGCCCAGAATGACAAGATTAGCGCCATCCTGAATTTCGTCGAGCAGAACTATGTCGATTCGGTCAACCGAAATAGCCTCACCGAAGAGATCATTCCCCAACTGCTCAAAAAACTTGACCCGCACAGCATCTATATTCCCGTTACCGACCTTCCAGCCGTCACCGAAGTGATGCGGGGAAACTTCGATGGAATAGGGATTGAATTTACCATGCAAAACGACACCATTCTGGTGCTTCAAACTACCGAGGGTGGACCGTCTGAAAAAGCAGGGCTGCTCCCTGGCGATAGAATCCTGCGGGTGGATAGTATTCTGGTGGCTGGGGTTAATATGGATCAGGATACCATTGTTGAAAAAATTCGCGGACCACGAGGTTCGAAAGTCAACCTGGGCATCTATCGCCCTATCCGACAAGAAGAGCTTGAGTTCACCATCACGAGAGGAGTCATCCCCAAAAATAGCGTGGATGTTGCCTACATGGCCGCCCCAGGCATCGGCTTCATCAAAATTTCTACATTCGCTAAAACAACGTACCCGGAGTTTCAGGAAGCACTGGCTAAGCTCAGGAAAGAGAAGTGCCACAGCCTTATCCTTGATCTTAGGGGCAACGGTGGAGGAATGATGGAACCGGCCATTCGTATCTCCGAAGAGTTCCTCGAAAAAGGAAGCCTTATCGTGTACACCGAAGGCAGAGCAAGAAAAAGACAAGAGTACCGCAGCTCCCGAACCGGACCGGCATCCAATCTCAAACTGGCTATCCTGATCGATGAAGAGTCAGCTTCTGCCGCTGAAATTGTCGCTGGAGCCATCCAGGATAACGACCGCGGCTGGATCATCGGACGACGCTCATTCGGAAAAGGACTGGTGCAGGAACAAGCCCTCCTTAACGATGGATCAGCACTCCGGCTCACAACCGCTCGCTACTATACCCCAACCGGCCGATCCATCCAAAAATCATACGAAAACGGACTGGATGACTACTATCATGAAGTCATCCAACGATATAGCAAGGGTGAGCTCATCCAAAAAGACAGTATCCATTTTAACGACTCCCTCCGGTTTACCACCCCCGAAGGTCGAACCGTTTATGGCGGTGGCGGAATTATGCCCGACTATTTCGTCCCCATCGATACCTCCGGATTAACTCCACTCTACCGCCAGGTTACTTATGGAAATCATGTGTACCAGTTCGGATTAACCTACGCCGACCAACACCGTGAGGAACTCTCCACATTCCCAACCCCAACCGACCTGGCCGACTATCTTGATGCCATTAGTATCCTTGAAAAATTTAGAAAATACCTTCAATCACAAAATATCCCCACAAACGCATCAGCCTGGCGAACTACTTCCCCTATTTTCCGGACTCAGCTTAAAGCTTACATTACACGTAATATCCTTGATAATGAAGGATTTTACACAATTATCCAGGAGCTCGATAATACCCTCCTGAAAGCAATAGAGATTCTTAAATAAAACAAGCGCTACTTCGGGAATACCAATGAAAAAAACCATCTTTCTTGCTTTTCTAGGGTGCCTTTGGCTCACCCCGACCACCATCGCCCAACCACAACCCCTCCTTAAAATCATTGTCACAACCGATGTTCATGGGGCCTATTTCCCAATTAACTGGTTCGACGAAGACCTGGCAACAGGCTCACTGGCTCATGTGCAATCATTTGTAAAACAAGAAATTGCAAACCTAGGTGATCGAGTTATTCTCCTCGATAACGGAGATCTCATCCAGGGAGACCCGGCCTCCTACTTCTCTAATTTCGAGCAAACCGACCATCCGAATGTTGCAGCACGGATTCTGAACTTCATGAATTACAGCGCTGCCACCGTTGGCAACCATGATATCGAAGCCGGCCACCCCGTGTACGATAAGCTGACAGGAGAACTCAACTGCCCACTGCTCGCAGCCAATGCCATTGATAACCAAACTAATAAATCCTATTTCCAGCCCTATACAGTCATCCAAAAAGCCGGCCTAACCATTGCCGTCATTGGCTTGGTCACCCCGCGAATTCCCGATTGGCTGCCGCCGGTACTCTGGTCGGGCATGCATTTTACCGGGATGATCGATGCCGCCCAAACGTGCTTGGAGGAGGTCAGGGAGAAAATCTCTCCTGATCTGATCATCGGACTATTTCATGCGGGTGTCGATCCCGGATACGGAGGACAATCGGCTTCCGATCCTATGAATGAAAACGCTTCCCGCCTAGTCGCCGAGCAGGTGGATGGCTTTGACATCATCTTTACCGGTCATGATCATCGTCGCTGGAACACGAAAGTTGCCGGTCCATCGGGTGATTCTGTACTCCTGCTGGGAGGAGGTAGCAGAGCTGAGGCTGTTGCTGTTGCCACCATCAGCGTTCAACACCCGGAGCGATCAAGCAAACAGAAAATATTGATTTCCGGTGAGTTAGCAAGCATGTCGAATCAGGAGCCGGATCAGGAGTTCATGCGTTTTTTTGCGGGATATATAGATTCTGTCAAGGCTTTTGTTGAACAGCCGGTTGCCCGTCTCACCTCACGGGTAACCACTGATGACTCGTGGTTTGGGCCATCCGGTTTCACCGATCTGATTCACCGGGCTCAACTTGAGCTGACCGGATCCGAGGTCTCCTTTGCTGCCCCACTCTCTTACAAGGCATCCCTCGAAGCCGGACCGATCGCAATAAAAGATCTTTTCAGGCTCTACCGATACGAAAACCTGTTATACCTGGTTGAACTAACCGGTGAAGAGATCCTGGGGTACCTAAACTACTCTTACTCTCTATGGATGAACCATATGGATAGTCAGGATGATCCTATGCTGCTGATTCGGAAGCGCTCTGGTGGCTCCTGGAGCTTTATCAATGCCACCTACAATTTTGATTCAGCCATGGGTATTGAATATTCCGTTGATCTTCAGGCACCCGCTGATTCTATGGTCATAATTCACCGAATGTCAGATGGTCGGCCCTTTCGCCCGACTGAGCGCTATCGTGTGGCGATGAACTCGTATCGCGCGAGTGGCGGTGGCGGTCATATTCAACAGGGGGCCAGACTTAGCCATGAGGAGATGGAATCCAGGGTAGTCTGGACCTCCGACAGCGAGTTCCGGAGCCTGCTAGCTTCCTGGCTTCGATCTAAAGGTGAGGTTGATCCTTTGCCGGCATCTACTTGGAAAGTGATCCCGGAGAAATGGGTGGAGAGAGCTATTCCGCGCGACCGACAATGGCTTTTTGGCAAAGAGAGCGACGATCGTTAGTTCTGTCAGAACTGGCGAATGAAATCCATTAACCCCTTGTAAACCTCTATTTTCTCTTCGAAAAAGCCCATGTGACCGGCATATTCCAGGATGAGCCTCTCCGATCCAGCCGGCAAGACTGTTTTCAGGGATACTTGTTCAAAATCTATGTATTTATCCTGCTTCCCGATGATATTGAGGCAGGGAACAGGAGAATCAGCTAACACCCGGGACCGGTCGGGCCGACTCATCAATCCCCGGATGGCGGCGATAATCCCTTCGGGTGTTGTCCGGCCAGCAATACGTTGAGTCTTCTTCAACTCACGAGTGAAAAGCTCCAGAGTTTCCCCGGCAAACATGTTCGGAATATTGTTGGCAACCAACAAATGTTGATACCCTTTAGCCACGATTTCAATCTCCCGTTTCCGTTTCTTTACCACCTCCATACTGTCCGGGAAAGGATGACTGTGCAACAGCACCAACCCAAGCATCCTCTCAGGGTGGTGTTCCAGGATAGACAACGCTGCATATCCTCCCATGGAGTGTCCCACCATGACGGCCCGGTCGATCCCATGATGATCAAGCACCGCCAGAACGGCCTCTCCCATGAGATCCATAGTAGAAATATCCCCCGTGGGCGGAGTCTGACCATGACCCGGGAGGTCTATAGTAAATACTTGACTATCAAGAATTAAGGCAGGCGTAAACTCTTTCCAAATCTCTTTTGATTCGAGATATCCGTGAAGAAGAACCATCGGGATGCCGGAGCCTTTTACCTGGTAGGCTACCGGAATCTGGCCATTCGTAGCCCATTGAGTCATAACTTTCATCTTTTCTTTCGCATATCAATAAAGAAATAACAAAAATAGGGATAGTTTCCAGGAGGTCGTTGGTAAATATTTGGCGATTCCCTAATTTAACCCACAATCTGATTCCGACTAATACCGATTAGCCATGTCCAACTTTCTGAACTCATCCATCGGAAAGAAGTTTCTGATGAGCTTAACAGGATTCTTTCTGATCACTTTTCTGCTGGTCCATCTGCTGGTCAATTCACTGATACTGTTTGATCAATCAGGGCATCTATTTAATCAGGCTGCTCATTTTATGGGGACTAACCCGATTATCAAGGTTGTAGAGCCCGTTTTAGCCATCGGGTTTATTCTGCATATCATCTATGCGGTTATACTGACCCGGCAGAACCAGCGAGCGCGGCCCATTGGTTATAAGCAGCAGAAGCTGTCTGGCTCCAGCTCTTGGGCATCTCGTAACATGTTTGTTTTAGGGATTTTGGTGTTTGTGTTCCTGGCCATCCATATTTCGAATTTCTTCTGGAAGATGAAATTCACCGGGCACGAATTATTAGAGGAGGGCGCCATGGGTAATATGGAAAATGCTTATCTGCTGGTTACCACCTTTTTTCAACAATGGTACATTGTGATCCTGTACATCATCGGTGCGATAGCGCTGGGTTTCCATCTGACACACGCCTTTTGGTCGGCCTTTCAAACCCTTGGGTTGAGTAACAGCAAGTGGCGCAAGCGGTTAGATACCATAGGCCTAATTTACACCCTGGTTGTTGCCGGCGGGTTTGCGATCATTCCGATATGGGTTTTCATTGCATCGCTAATTTAAACCAGTTTGGTTCTTTTGTCTCATTACCACAATAAACACTGGAGAAAGTCATGAATCTCAATGCCAAAATTCCTTCCGGCCCGCTGGCTGAAAAATGGTCAACCTACAAATCGACCCAAAACCTGGTTAATCCAGCCAACAAGCGTAAGTTTGACATCATCGTGGTAGGCACCGGGCTGGCTGGTGCTTCGGCAGCGGCCTCGCTGGGAGAGCTGGGTTTTAAGGTGAAGAATTTCTGCTATCAGGATAGCCCCCGCCGGGCGCATTCCATTGCCGCTCAAGGCGGGATAAATGCAGCCAAGAACTATCAGAATGACGGCGACAGTGTCTATCGGCTCTTCTATGATACGATCAAAGGGGGCGACTACCGGGCTCGTGAGGCAAATGTGTATCGGCTGGCCGAAGTGAGCAACAAAATTATCGATCAATGTGTCGGTCAGGGAGTTCCCTTTGCACGCGACTATGCCGGAACGCTCCATAACCGGTCGTTTGGTGGCGCGCTAGTTTCCCGGACGTTTTATGCCCGGGGACAGACAGGTCAACAGCTTTTACTCGGCGCCTATGGCGCTCTGAACCGTCAAATTGCTGCGGGAAACGTGAAGATGTATCACCGCACTGAGATGCTAGAACTGGTTATAGTGGATGGGATTGCCCGGGGAATCATCACCCGAAACCTCGAAACCGGTGCTCTGGAACCCCATTTCGGTCATGCCGTGGTTTTGGCTACAGGCGGATATGGAAACACCTATTTCCTCTCCACCATGGCGATGGGATCAAACGGTAGCGCAGCATGGAAAGCTTACAAAAAGGGAGCTCTCTTTGCCAACCCCGCTTTTGTCCAGATCCATCCAACCTGTATTCCGGTCCACGGCGAGTTTCAGAGTAAACTAACGCTGATGAGCGAAAGCCTTCGTAACGATGGCAGAATCTGGGTCCCCAAAGAACTCGATGACGCTAAAAACATTCGCGAAGGGAAACTCAAACCAACCGATCTGCCGGAGGATAAGCGCGATTATTACCTCGAAAGACGCTATCCCGCCTTTGGAAACTTAGTACCACGGGATGTGGCCTCGCGCGCGGCTAAGGAACGCTGCGATGCCGGATACGGTGTTGGAACCGGCCATGCTGTCTATCTCGACTTTAAAGAGGCCATCGGGAGGCTCGGGAAAAAAGTTATCGAAGAGCGGTACGGAAACCTCTTCCAGATGTACGAGAAAATCGTCGATGAAAATCCTTACGAAACACCCATGATGATCTACCCAGCTATCCACTACACCATGGGTGGCTTGTGGGTTGATTATGAACTACAAACCACTATCCCAGGTCTATTCGCCATCGGCGAAGCTAACTTCTCAGATCATGGCGCTAACCGATTGGGAGCATCCGCTTTGATGCAGGGATTAGCCGATGGATACTTCGTTCTGCCATTTACGATACAGAACTACCTCGCCACCCAGCTTGGAGTTGCTCGTATGGACCCCGCTAACCATCCAGAATTCTCAAAAGCTATTGAGGAAGTTCAAGGTCGGATCAATAAACTGATGAGTATCAAAGGTAAACGCTCGGTTGATTCGCTACATAAAGACTTGGGCCATGTGATGTGGAACCATGTGGGCATGGGCCGTACTAAAGAGGGTCTTGAGGAAGGTATCCGAATGATCCGGGAGGTCCGGGAGGCTTTCTGGAAAGAAGTAAGAATCCCCGGGAAAGCCGATGGCCTCAATGTTGAGCTCGAAAAAGCCTGCCGATTGGCCGATTTTCTCGACCTTGGTGAGTTGATGGCCAAAGATGCTCTCCATCGCGAAGAATCGTGTGGCGGCCATTTCCGGGAAGAGTATCAAACAGAAGAAGGCGAAGCTCTACGCGATGATGTAAATTTCAAATACGTGGCGGCTTGGGAGTATCAAGGCGATCAGAAAGAGGCGAAGCTCTACAAGGAACCACTTGATTATGAGTTTATTGAAATAAAAACCAGGAATTACAAAGAATAGAACCATGGATCTGACACTGAAAGTATGGCGGCAGGAGAATCGCAAAGCCAAAGGCCGGTTCGAGACCTACGCAATTAAAAATATTTCACCCGACAGCTCGTTTCTGGAGATGCTTGACGTATTAAATGAGCAGCTGATCCGCGAGGGGCAGGAGCCCGTGGTATTTGACCATGATTGTCGCGAAGGAATTTGCGGCACTTGTGGCCTCTTTATCAACGGCAGGGCGCATGGGCCAGACGAGGATATCACCACCTGCCAGCTCCACATGCGGAAATTCAAAGACGGTGACACCATTGTCGTTGAACCATGGCGAGCCGGTGGGTTCCCGGTCATCAAAGATCTGATGGTGGACCGTACCGCTTTCGACAAAATCCTTCAGGCTGGTGGTTTTGTCTCGATCAACACAGGCAGCGCCCCCGATGGCAATGCCATACTGGTAGCTAAAGAAAAAGCTGATGAGGCAATGGATGCGGCCGCCTGCATCGGTTGCGGAGCCTGCGTGGCCACCTGTAAAAACTCATCCGCCATGCTGTTTGTCTCATCGAAAGTTTCCCAGCTTGCGGTACTGCCCCAGGGCAAAACCGAAGCTGTTCGGCGCGCCAAAGCCATGGTTGCCAAAATGGATGAATTGGGATTCGGCAACTGCACCAACACCGGAGCTTGCGAGGTCGAATGCCCAAAAAATGTCTCTCTGGCGCATATCGCTCGCCTCAACCGGGAATTCCTGGCTGCTAATTTAAAACCGTAAGAAAAGAGATTAACCTTTTCTGACCATCTCTTCGACGTCCTTCACTGTTTTTGGTACCGGGCGACCGAGAACACGATAGCCGGTTTCGGTAACCAGGACATCATCTTCAATGCGGATGCCTCCGAAATCTTTGTATTTAACCACCTCATCGTAATTGATGAAATCGCGATGGAGACCTTCGGCTTTCCATTGATCGATTAGTGCCGGAATGAAATAACATCCGGGCTCAACGGTGATTACAAACCCCGGCTCGAGCCGGCGCCCCATGCGCAAAGAAGCCAGTCCAAACTGTTTCGATGGACGAGTCTCATCATCATAGCCAACATATATCTGGCCAAGATTTTCCATATCATGAACATCGAGGCCCATCATGTGACCCAGTCCGTGCGGGAAGAAAAGGGCATGAGCTCCGGCCTCAACTGCTGCATCAATATCTCCCTTCATCAAACCAATCTCTTTGAGGGCAGAGGCCAAAACCCTCGCCGACAAAAGATGAACCTCCCGATAGGTCACCCCTGGTCGAATAGCCTCAATCGCCTTCATGTTAGCGGCCAGAACTGCCTCATAAACAGGCTTTTGACGGTCAGTAAAAGTTCCACCAACAGGCGTTGTGCGCGTAAGATCAGAAGCATAATGCAACCCCGTTTCACATCCAGCATCCACAACCATCAACCGGCCCTTCTCCAGGATCTGGCTATGATCGTGATTATGAAGTGTTTGCCCGTTCATGCTCAGGATAATCGGGAACGAAACCGGCCCGCCATTTGCCAACGCAATTCCTTCAATAGTACCAGCGATCTTCTGTTCCCAGGTGCCGGGTTGGGCCATTTTCATGGCCGTGGTGTGCATCAGGTAAGCCGCATCAATAGCCTTCTCAATTTCGGCGATCTCATACTGATCCTTGACCGACCGCTGTTTGACGATGGCTTTGATTAGGGGCAGGGAGGCGGCCGATTTCAACCCGGAGGCCGGAATCTTTAACAGTCGCTCAAGTTCCAGGCTGGTCTCACCGCGGTAGGGCGGCAGAAAATGAACAACCCGGTTTTTGGCCAGAGCATCAGCAAGGGCTCCATCAAGAGAGGCATAAGGAGCCGTCTTGGTAACATCTACCTTTTGGGCTAGCTCTTTGATGGTCGGAAGAACACCCATCCAGATGATATCATCCATATCCACATCATTCCCAAAGATCCAATCTTCACCGGTATCGGCATCCAAAACGCCAGCAAGCCCAGGAAGATCTAAACCAAAGAAATAGAGGAAAGAACTATCCTGTCTGAAATAATAGGTATTAGCCGGATAATTGAATGATGCCTCTACGTTGCCAAGCAACAAGATGAGCCCCGATCCGATATCTTTTCTGAGCTGTGCTCTTCTTTTGCGGTAAAGTTCTGCTTTAAACATCTGTAAAAGTATTTAGTGTTAAAAAAACGAATATAAGCAATTCGGGGGGGAGTTGCCAGGCGGGTCGCT
>Ga0172378_10003395_pt1 | contig 14991 bp, 20 predicted proteins | sample GrowelOW332metaG_FD_119755 | JGI IMG/M metagenome (GOLD analysis project Ga0172378, IMG submission 119755) | Groundwater microbial communities from an aquifer near a municipal landfill in Southern Ontario, Canada - Pumphouse #3_1 metaG | ecosystem: Environmental > Aquatic > Deep subsurface >... | reverse complement strand
CATAAATTGTTTATTACTGCTGGGTGGTTTAATAACATGAATTCCAAACTCGGTGAATATATGCGAGCCGATGGAATGATGCCTATTCCAAACGATTTAAATGTAATGCGTAATTTTAATGAAGCAATGGAATATCACATGAAGAAAAAACATTATGTTTTATTTTATCCAGAACAGTCAGAGTGGTGGATGTATGAAAAACCACGTCCATATAAAAACGGCGCTTTCCACTATGCAAGTCAACATAGTGTTCCAATAGTTCCTATGCAAATTTGCTTTAAAGACACTGGGAAAAAAGATGATGAAGGTTTTCCAATTAAACAATTCAATCTTTATATATTAAAACCTGTTTATCCAAAGCAGGATCTTAACCCTAAGCAGAACATGGAATATATGCGAGACACGGCTCATCAAGAAGCGGTTGAACAATATGAGAAATTCTATGGAAAGAAACTGGAGTTTGATACGAACAAGTAAAAAAATACTGGAAGCACTTTCATAAGTGCTTTTTCTTTTTTAAAAAAGTGCGATGTAATCAAATGTAATCGAAATGTAACTTTCATGTAAGCGCTTTAAACGCTATATTTCATCGTTCTTTTTTGTTGTGTATTTACGTATTTCACTCATAATGTAGATGCTTAAGAGGGTTGGTATTTAACTCTTAAAGCTAAAACTTATTATATAAGGAGAAAGATATGAAAAAGTATGTATTAAAAGATTTAAAGAAAGAACAAAAACTAATTGCTCAACAAAAGGCAAATGAAGAAAAGAATAATTACTCAAATAGTTATTTCTACAATACAGATTTTAGAAATTTCTTAAGTCGTAAGTAATTAGTGTTCAATCTTTTTAAAAGCTAACTTCAATTGTTAGCTTTTTTTCTACTTTGCTATTTACATTTTGCTTATTCTTATTTATAATAATTATCAATAAGGAATTATTATTAATGGAAAGAGCAACGATTCAAAGAAAGGTTATTCTTGATACGATTCATCAACTAGGACACGTTAAGACTAGTGAACTTATTGATGTGATTAAAAAGGCTTTTCCTTCGATTAGTGTCGCTACAATCTATCGAAATCTTAATACCTTAGATGATGAAGGAATCATTCGTAAAATCTCTTCGAACTTAAACGAAGATATTTATGAAGACACTTCAAAAGAGTTCCACGATCATTTTATTTGTGAAGAATGTGGTATAATAGTGGACATAGAGAATAAAAAAGACTTTAGTTCATATTATGATAAAGATGGGAACTTAATTGAACAGCAATCAATTACTTATTATGGTGTTTGTAAAGATTGCTTAAATAAGAAAAAAATTTAATATTCTTTATTAAATTTTATATTAAAATACTTTTATCGGAGGATAGTATATGAAAAAGTACAGATGCTTGCTTTGCGGATTTGAATTTGAAAGTGAAGATCCAAATCCTATTTGCCCAGTTTGTGGCGCTAGTGGCGATGACATTCAAGAAATTAAGGAGGAAAAGTAGTTATGGCAAGTAAATATTTAGGAACTCAAACTGAAAAGAACCTTTTGACTGCTTTTGCCGGTGAATCTCAAGCTCGTAACAAGTATACTTATTTCTCAAAAGTTGCTAAAAAAGAAGGCTACGAACAAATTAAAGCAATTTTTGAAGAAACTGCTGGTAACGAACAAGAGCATGCTGAGATGTGGGCCAAAGAACTAGAACTTATTGGCGATACAAAAGAGAATTTAAAACATGCTGCTGAAGGCGAATATTATGAATGGACTACTATGTATAAAGAATTTGCTGATACTGCCGAGAAGGAAGGATTTAAAGAACTTGCTTTCAAGTTTAGAAAAGTTGCTGAAGTCGAAAAGACTCATCAAGAACGTTATGAAGCCCTTTTAAAGAACGTCGAAACTTTAAAAGTTTTTACAAAAGATGCTGATGTTACAATTTGGAAATGTCGTAATTGTGGTTATATCTTTATTGGAAAGACTGCACCAAAGATGTGTCCATGTTGCATGCACCCACAAAGTTATTTCGAAGTTTTAGCTAAGAATTATTAGTCACATAAATCAAAAAGGTACGGTTATGCCGTACCTTTTTAAATGCTTTCGTTTCGTAATGTCACTAATTGTTAGAATAAGAATCAAATAAATAAATCAGTGTTTAGAGTAGTGGTATTCCCTCATCTTCACAAGATTTTCTTATTTCTGGAGTCCAAATTGATGATTGAACCTCACCAATATGTATTTTGTTTAAAAACAATAAACATAAACGTGATTGACCGATACCGCCACCAATCGAAAGTGGAAGTTTATCATTTAAAAGGGCAATATGAAACGGAAGTGAAATTCTTTCCATTTTATTTGCTGCCTTAAGTTGTTTAAGTAGTGAATCGCGATCAACTCGAATACCCATTGAGGAAATCTCTACTGCGCAATTCATTGGTTTATAATAAACAAGAAGATCGCCATTAAGTTTCCAATCATCATAATCGGGAGCTCTTAGGTCATGGGGCTGACCATTTTTAAGTTTCGCACCAATTCCGATGACAAAAACAGCGCCATACTTTTGAGCAATATTGTTTTCTCTTTCTTTACTTGGTAGATCTGGATACATTTTAAGTAAATCGCTAGATTTTATAAAAGCTATTTTCTTTGGAAAAACTCTTTCAAGAACCGGATACTCATTTATAACTGAAGCTTGTGTTTTTAAAATAGCTTTATAAATTTTCTTAACAGTTTTCTTTAAATAAGAAATTTTCCTTTCACTTAAAACAATGTGTTTTTCCCAATCCCATTGGTCAACATAAATAGAATGAAGATTATCTAAGACTTCATCTTTTCTTATGGCATTCATATCAGTGTAGATTCCTTTATCATTTGGAATGTTATATGTCTTTAATGCCATACGTTTCCATTTTGCAAGGGAATGAACAATTTCTAGTGTGTCATCGTCATCTTTAATCTTAAAAGAAACGGGAGTTTCTACTCCATTGAGGTTATCATTTAATCCTGATTTGTTTGTGACAAATAGTGGAGCGCTTACACGAAGAAGATCGAGTTCTTTCGCAAGATTGCTTTCAAATTTATCTTTAATTAATTTAATACCTTTCTCGGTATCAATTAAGTTTAATTTTGTTTTATACATATTTAGAAAGTATAAGGCTAAAATTATTTTTTAAAAGTCAATTTGGTAAAAAAATTGCAAAAAAATCGACTTTCGCTTAGAATTATAGAAGAAAGAAGGGAAATATTTATGTGTTTTTGGCTAAAAAAGAAGAAACAAAATCCTGAAGAAACTCCGATTTCAGACATTAAAAAAGAAGACGATAAAACCGAAATCGTCGAGCCTACTACTATGGATAAAAAAGGTGGACAGTCAGTTTTAGAAGATAAAAAAGTTGTTAAGAATAATTCTAAAATCATTCAACCAGAAGAAAATATAGAAGTTAAAAAAGGTACAAAAACAAAAAAAGTCACTCCTGATGGTAAAAAGGTTGTTGGTAAAAAACAATATATTGTTCAAAAATCTCCAACAAATAAGAAAAAGTGGGAAGTTATTATAAAAGGTGGAGTAAAAGCTTTAAAATTATTCGATACTGAAGTAGAAGCTAGTGAGTATGCGAAAGTTACTGCTAAAAATCAAGGAGCATCCACTATAAAAAGAGCTTCAAAAGGTGAGAAAAAAGGAAAATTCATTGCTAAATAATAAATAAGTTAAGGAAATCGTATCCTTAACTTTTTTGGTGTATAATATTAAAGAAAAAGAGGGAATTTTATGTTAATTGATACTTTAAAGAAAGAGAATATGTTGGCTCTTAAAACTAAAGATACAAATAAAAGAGCTGTTTTATCTGTTGTTATTAATAAATATATGATTGCTGGGTATGAAGCAAAAGCTCAAGGAAAAGAGATCGGTGACGTTGAACTTGTTGGTTTTATTAATAAGACTCTCAAAGAACTTGAAGAAGAAAAAGCTGGTTATGTGAGTGCTAATCGTTTAGATGATGTTAATAATATTGATAATCAAATTAATATTTTAAAGGTTTATTTACCACAAATGATGAGCGAAGAAGAAATCAAAAAGATCGTTTTAGGTTTAGAAGACAAAAGCGTTCAAAATGTTATGAAGCACTTTAAAATGAATTATGCAGGTAAAGTTGACATGGGTTTAGTCTCAAAAATTTTACGAGGTTTAAATAGTTAGTTTTATATTGTTTAGATTTTAAAAATCGTTATAATAAACCTTGTCTACAAAAGGCGGGTTTACTGGGGGTATAGTCCAATGGTAGGGCAACGGTCTCCAAAACCGCTGATGAGGGTTCGATTCCTTCTTCCCCCGCCAATTTAGAAATTAAGCACGATTATTTCGTGTTTTTTTATAAAAATGTTTTATTTATTCATTACACTTTAAGGTAGAATTTTTTAAAATAAAAAGTTAAAAATTGAATTTTGTGTACTAATTATGAAATTAGCAATTTTAACTTAAGTTTTTAAATGGAATGGCTATTAATATAAATAAATGAAATTTTGAAAAAAAGAGCAACAAAAAGTGAAAAAGTTGCAATCTATTTAATTTATTAAAAGAAATTGTCCCTACTTTCAGATGTTATTACTCAAAGGGATTGTAAATTTTACATATAAATTAAAGATTTGCTTCTTAAAAGAAAGATTTGCATCAAGGTTGTCGTGCAACGATGATAACTCGATAATTCAAATGTTTGCTTTTATGATTGTTGTTCTAGCAGAAAAATATTATAAAAATTATTAGTAAATATATGAAATCTTTCCTTGATTCTGTTTTGTATAGTTTTATGTTGCCAATGTCTTGAATATTAAAAGCTTTTTCATGAACAATAATGGTTTATGGATGCTTCATATGATTTTATTAAAATAAAAATATTTTAACTGTTGTTTTTGATAATAGAGTTTTTAAATAAATATCTAATGATTTCTAAAAAAGTATTTTTTAAAATAATACTTCAAAAACTATAAATTTGTTTTATTACCTTAAACTAGCGATTTAAATGATAAAATAATATTTAATGGAGGAATTATGAAAGTATATATTGTTGTAGATATGCAAAATGATTTTATCGATATGGCTTTAGGTACAAAAGAAGCTGCTTTAATAGTTCAACCAATGATAAAGTATTTGTCATCTTTGCCTTCTTCTTCATACATAGTTGCAACTCGCGATACGCATCAAGAAAATTACTTAGACACAAATGAAGGTAAGTATTTACCAATTAAACATTGTATCGAAGGATCTCGAGGTTGGGAAATATGTGATGCTTTAAAGGATACTATTAAGTTTAATAAAGTTGTTAATAAATCGAATTTTGGCATAAGCGCTGAAAAGTGGAGAGATATTTTAGGCAATGATGTTGAAGAAATTACCTTGATGGGCTTATGCACCGATATTTGTGTAGTATCAAATGCTTTAGCACTTAAAGTTGCTTATCCAGATATAAAAATTAGTGTTAAAAAAGATTTATGTGCTGGAGTTACTGTTGACTCACACAATGCAGCATTAAAAACAATGGCCATGTGCCAGGTTGAAATAATATAGTTTTTATTTATTAAATACAATTTTTTTGAAATAAGCAAATATTTACACATTTTGATTGTGTTTATTTTTATATTGCATACAAAGTAATTGAATGTATAATAAGTATGAAAAGTATAACAATTCACACAAAGAGGTTAATTATGGAAAGTGGAAAATTTGTTGGAATCTGTAAGGTTGGCGAAAAAGGTCAAATCGTTATCCCTAAAGATGCACGTGAAATGTTTGGCATAAATCCCGGCGATTCACTTGTTGTCTTATGCGATAAAGAGAAAGGAATGGCAATTGTTAAATCGGATGTGTTTAATGATTTGTCATCAAAAGTTTTAGGAAAATAGGAAATTTATGGATGCAATAAGAGTTAATAGTCTTAAGAAAAAGTTTAAGAAGATAACAGCTTTAGATGATGTTAGTTTGTCAGTTGAAGAAGGAGAACTTTTTGGTTTACTTGGCGTAAATGGGGCTGGAAAAACAACTTTAATTAATATTCTTTCAGGTCTATGCAAGAAAAATGAAGGTAAGGTCCACATTTTTGATTTTGATATCGATAAGAATCTTAATGAAATTAAGAAAATTATTGATATTTCACCTCAAGAAACATCGGTTGCCCCAAACTTAACGGTAAAGGAAAATCTCAAGTTTTTTGCGAGTATTTACGATGTCAAAGAAGACAAAATTGATAGTATTATTTCTACTTTTAAATTAAATGAAGTTATAAACCAGAAAGCAAAAACATTATCTGGTGGTTGGCAAAGGAGATTATCTATTGCAATAGCATTAGTATCTTCTCCAAAAATTTTGTTTCTAGATGAGCCAACTTTAGGACTCGATGTTTTAGCGCGAAGAGATTTATGGAAAATTATCCTTTCATTAAAAGGGAAAATTACAATAATACTGACTTCACATTATTTAGAAGAAATTGAAGCATTATGTGATAAAGTTGCAATACTATCTAAGGGTAAACTTTTGAAAATTGGTACTATTGAAGAAATTAAGAAAAACGTAAACAATAAGAGTTTTGAAGATGCTTTTGTCGAAATAGTGGAGGAGAATCAATAATGAAACGTACTTTTAATTTTGCAAAAAGAAACTTTATTGAAATGTTTAGAGATCCACTTTCTTTTATTTTTGGTCTTGGTTTTCCGTTTATTATGCTAGCTCTATTTGCAATTATTAATAATTATACGAATGGAAACACACCAATGTTTGAAGCAAGAGCTCTTGTTCCAGGAGTTATGGTTTTTTCTTATTCGTTTATTATGCTTTTAATGTCTCTTTTAGTGTCCAAAGACAGAAAAACTTTATTATTAAAAAGGCTTTATACTTCCCCAATGAGAATTAATGAGTTCATTTTTGGTTATGCTATTCCAGGCTTATGTTTAGGATTTTTGCAAAGCATAATTTGCATTTTAGGAGGCTTAATCATATATCTTCCAATTAGTGGTGATTATTTTACTTTTACTCAATCGATTCTTTTATTTGTAAGCCAACTCCCAATGCTTGTTACTTCTGTTTTTCTTGGGATTTTGTTTGGCTCAGTATTAAATGAGAAGTCCGCACCTGCTGTTTCTTCAGTGTTTATTTCTGCTTCGGGAATAATTGGTGGATCATGGATGCCTCTTGATACAATGGGTGAATTTGAAACATTTTGTAGGTTTTTACCTTTTTATCCATCAGTATATTTAGGTAGAATTTTAGTAGAAGCATCTCATACAAATGGAGAAAAATATATTTTTGATAATATTGCATCTTTAGGTTTAATTCCTATTGTTGTTGCATTGATTCTAAGTGTAGTGCTTTCAATATTAGCTTTTAGTTACCAAAGCAAGAAGGATTAGAATGAAAAAGATTACTAATGATTTATATATATTTGAATATGATGATTCAAAAGATTTGCCTAACATTGGTTATATTAGAGGTAAGAAGGAATCTATTATTGTTGATGCTGGTTGTGGACCAAAAACAACCAAGAAGTTTTTTGATCAACTAAAAGAGTTAAATCTTGAAGAACCAAAAAAAGCTATTATTACGCACTTTCATTGGGATCATACTTTTGCTTTAAGTTATATGTTTATAAAAAGTTACGGAACACAATACACTTACGAAAAGCTTTTAGAATTAAAAAACAAGTATCATAACCAAACAACTGACATAATAAGCGATGATTTAATGCCCCTTTTTTGTTATAAGGATATTCTAAAAGAATTCGGAAAAAGTGTAATTAAAATTCCTCAGATAGATGAGATTGTCCAAAATAAATTAACAATTGATTTGGGAGATAAAATAGTGGAAATAATACCAGTAGCAAGTTCCCACACCGAAGGTTCGCTTATTGTATATGTGCCAGATGATAAGGTTTTGTTTATTGGAGACGCAGACTTGGGAATTATCAAAGAAGGAAAATCCTTTTATGATCCTATCAAAGCAGAAGAATTTTTAAAAGTAGTTAAGGAAATTGATTTTAATTACATTGTTCCTGGTCATACTGGGATTATGACGAAAAAAGAGTATTTTAATTAATGTAAGCATTCCACTTAGCGCTTTAATTTTCGATTTCTAAAAAAGAACAAATAGTGGAAAAATGGTTAAACCCAATTGTGCTAAAATTTGTGTGTCGCAATTATTGTTTGCAAAAATTTGTGATTAGTTGCCTATAAAAAGAAATTAATAAGGCAAAGAATACAAGGAATAATGCTTATAATGCTTAAAGATGCTTTTAAGGTCTTGAAAGCCCTTTAATTTTGTAATATTCTAAAATCTAAGATGAAGATTGGTAAAGAAAAATATGATAGTTTTTAAAAAGATTCGCAAAGACACAACCTTAAAAACATTGATTACAAGGTACGATGGACTTCGTGCCAATTTTAACAATAGTAATGACGATTATGAAACTTTTGAGAAGACCGCTATAGAACTTAAAGAGGCCTTTGTAAAAGTTCATGATTTCTATAGCGATCGTTATAGACATCTAATTGATGGCTATATTTTTAATATTAATGACTTTATAATTCGTAATCACCGATTGCTCGGGAAAAATTCTTCAACAAAATCAGAAGATGAAAAGCGACAAACAAAAGACGTTTCATTAAATAATAGCGCAACTATCGTGTTTGCTAATGGGCAATTACCAAATACAAAAAACAACGACGAGGAATAAAATCCTCGTCTTTTCTTTCCTTTCAATTTTGTTAAAAAAATGCTAAAATATATTACGAAATCGATATATTTTTTATGTTCTGCTAATTTGTTTATGTTAAATTGCCCTTAGAAAAATATTCGCTTTTTAATTAGGAGACCTGAATGTTTAACACAAATGAATACGTAATGCACAAAATTTACGGAGTATTACAAGTTGCTGGGACTGAAGATATGATTTTTGATGGAACAACAAACACTTATTATGTTTGCAAGACTGTTTTCGGTCACGAAAAGGGAATTACAATTAAGATTCCTGTTAATAGAGTGGAACTTCTTCATCCGTTAATAACAAAAGAAGAAGCGGAAAATATAATTGATCGTATTAAGACTTTTGATATGACTTGGATTTCCGAATCCAAGAAAAGAATTTCTAATTATGAAGAGTTGCTGCTTGGTGGTGAAATTGAGCAATTATGTGCTGCGTTAAATGAGTTATATATTCATAGGGATTTAATAAAATTTACGAATAAGGATAAAGAATTTGTTGAAAAGGCAGAGAAAATTGTTCTTGGTGAGTTCGCAATAGCTCTTGATATCCCTTACGATAGTGTTAAAGATTATATAGGAAAAAAGCAAAGTTAGATTTTGCATTTTCTTAAATAAATAGGAGTTTTATGAGTCCATTTCTGATTTTTTTGGTTGTCCTTGCAGCAATAATGGTTTTAATTATAGGTGCTTATTTAATTGCTGGTCATTTGATTTTTGAGTTGGCATTTGCAAGAAGAATCTCAAAGAAAGAAAAAATGATTGTCGACAATTTTTCAATAAAAGTTATAAACGACATAGGCTTTATTAATGAACAGAAATTAGAAGAAGTTTTTATTCGATCAGATGATGGAATAAAGCTTGCAGCGAAATATATTACTAATCCAATAAAAAGCAACAGATATGTAATTTTTCTTCATCATTATCGTGGAAATGGGTTTGACGAATTTAATGTCTCTGCGCACACTTTTTATGATAAAGGGTTTAATTTATTTTTTATTGAAGAACGAGGAAATATAAATAGTGGTGGAAAATACTTTACGATAGGTCCCAAAGAAAAAGAAGACGTTTATTCATGGATTAAGTACCTCGTTTCTCAAGATAAGGATAGCGAGATTTTGCTCTTCGGTCATTTAATGGGAGCTCACATTGTACTTTTAGCATTAAGCTATAATCTTCCATCAAATGTTAAATGTGTAATTGCTGATTCTGGATATAATTCGCTTGACGATCAATTGCTTTATGCAGCTCATGATAGGCTAAAGATTAAAAAGGCAAAAATAGTAGTTACGATTGGAGAAACCTATGCAATTTTTATGCATAAAATGCATTTTGATGAAACAGTTCAAAAAAGTGTGTTTAAGAATCAAATTCCAGTATGTTTAATTCACGATACAACTGATGATTTAGTTCCATCGTACAACTTAGATATTATTTATAATTCTTTTGATAAGGATTGTTATGTAGAAAAGCATTCTTTTGAAGGAATAACACACTATTCTAACGAAAGAAAAGATTTGCATAGATATAGTGAAATAATTACGAGTTTTAGTGAGAAATTTATCAAATAATAGAATTTTTATCTGTTTTTAGTTATTTTTAAGAGACAGTGACGTTTATAAACATGAAAGTAAAAATTATTACAATTTTTTGTTGTTTTTTAGATTTGTAAAAAACAACAAAATCTAATTAGAAAAAAAATAAATTAATAAATTAACAGGTTGCCTAAGAAAACATAATCAATGCTATCTTATAAAAATATAAAGCCTACGGAGCTATTTTATTTCTTAAGCATGATGTTTTGACTTTTGAGAATCAATAGATGATTTTTAAACTATTTTTTAGTAAATAAATTTTTGAGGAAAGCATCAAAAAATGAGTATATTATTTTTTGATTATTTTTTTTGAGTATACTTGAATATCATTATGTTTTCTATAAGAATATACTAAGTTTTAATTATTAGGAGTCTTTATGAAACGAAAAGATTTTGTTATTAAAAATATTAACGTGGTTGATGTTGAAAAAGAAAGAATAATTAAAAATATCGATCTCTTGATTCGTGATGGGAAAATCGAAAAGATCTCAAAGAATATTATTCAAAATGAACTTAAGGAAATTAATTATAAAGACAAGTATTTATGTCCTGGTCTAGTTAATATGCATGCTCATCTTTTTTCAACAGGCAAGCCTAGTAAAAAATTAACTGATGGAAAAAAGCAGCAACGAACTCTTAAATTTTTAAAAACAAAACTCGGAGATAAAGTTTTGAATAGAATTGTTAAAAAATCGCTTTTAACTGAACTTTATAGTGGGACAACTACTGTTCGTTCGGTTGGTGATTTTAACTATGCTGATGTTAAACAAAGAGATTTAATTAATGAAGGAAAATATCTTGGACCAACTCTTTATTGCAGTGGTTTTGCAATTACTGCTCCTACAGGACATGGCGACAAAACGTTTGCAAAATCTGGTGTTACAAAAGAAGACTTTGAAAAGTTGATCGATGAAAACATTGATGCAGATGTCGATTGGATTAAAATTTGCACGACCGGCGGCGTCATGGATGCTAAGAAAATTGGCGATTGTGGTTCGAAAAAAATGAGTTATGATCAAGCTAAATGGTGCGTTGAGTATGCTCATAAAAAGGGTTTTAAAGTCGCATCGCATACTGAAGGTAGTGAGGGAATGGTCGAGGGAATATCTCTTGGGATTGATACCATAGAGCATGGCGCTCTTGTTAAAGATGATGAGTTTACTAATAAATATTTAAAAGAGAAAAATGTAAATTGGAATAATTCTTCGCTTATTACAACGATTTCACCAGCAATTCCATTTGGTAAACTTAGCCCAAAAATTACTATGTGCGATGAAGTTCAAAAGGCAAATGCTGATATTGTTTCAGAAGGAATTATCGAAGAATCAAGATATGCTCTAGATCATAATATTCGTGTTGGTTTAGGAACCGACGCTTCTTGTCCATATGCTTTTCAATATGGTATGTGGCGTGAACTTGCTTATTTTGTTAAATATGTTGGGGTGAAAAACAGTTTTGCCTTAAAAACAGCAACGATTATCAATGCTTCAATTTTAGGAAAAGAAAAGGAAATTGGTTCAATTGCTAAAGGAAAATATTTCGACGCAATAATTCTTGATAAAAATCCATTAGATGATGTTAAAGTGCTCCGTGATCCCCTTCTTGTTTATAAGCATGGATTTAAAGTTAAACACAAGAATAAAAAAGACGAGAAATATGAATATATTCTTGATACTTTAATTTAAAAATACTTTATAATAACCGTGTGAGGTAAAAAACTATGAAATATTGTATATATTGTGGTGAACAATTAAATGATGATGCTACCTTTTGCACAAAATGTGGGAAGGAAGTTAGTGCAAAGAAATTAGAAAAAACAAAATATGCTGGCAACGATGGTTTCGGTTTCGGTCTTGCAAGTTTGCTCTTGTTTTGGTTTCCAATTTTGTCACTTATTTTTGGTATTTTAGGGATTACTTATGGTGTCAAGGCTAGCAAGACCTCTAGCATTGTTCTAAGTATTATAGGATTATGTTTGATGGTTGCTTTTGATATTGTTATTTCGCTTATGTTCCGTTTTGTGTGGTCTCCTGCTTTTATGGCCTGGATTCAACAAATAATTGACTCTGCTCAACAAGGACAAGTTACAATTACTTTTATCGGTAGTTTATAAATATAAAATAAAAACTCCATCTTCGAAAGATGGAGTTTTATTCTTTAATAATATCATTATAAGTGTATTTTAATACTTTAGGTAAATCGCTATTTTTAACTTCAACGGAATAGCCTATTTTTCCAGCACTAAATACGATCGTATCAAATTTTTGTGCTGAATCATTAATGACGACTTGATAAGGTTTTTTAAGACCAATAGGCGAACATCCGCCATGAATATAACCCGTAACATTTAATAAATCTTTAAATGCAATCATTTCAAGATTCTTTTCGTTTACAATTTTTGCGGCTTTTTTTAAATCAAGTTCGTGATTTGACGGTACAACGAAGACAAAAAAATTCTTGCTTTTTCCGACCGTCACAAGTGTTTTAAACTCTTGTTCGGGTTCAAGACCTAACATAACAGCGATATTAGTTGCGTTTGTAAACTCCTTGTCATGATAATCGTAGACTCGATAGTTAATTTTTGCTTTATCAAAAATTCGCATTACGTTTGTTTTATTTTCCATACCATTATTATAGTATTTTTTAGAATTGGTGGGTACTATCTTGATTTATTTTAAAATAAAAAGCCTTCTTCCGAAGGCTTTTAATTAGTTAGCTTTAGTTGATTTATTGAGGGAGCGATAGGCTCTTGCACTCATTCTAACTGTATAGGTTTTACCGTTGATCTCGATTTTATATGGTTGTAAATTTACATTCCATCTTCTACGAGTTGCAATTAAGCTATGTGATCTAGCGTTGCCGGTCATTGGACCTTTACCAGTAATAGGACATACTCTTGACATTTCGTTTTTCCTCCTTAAATCAGCGTGTCTTATAATAACACTAAAAATAATCCATTTCAAGTGTGAAGAAAGCCTTTTTACAAAAAAATCTTAAAAAAGAAAAAATGTTATTAAATTTTATTAAAAAACAAGCAAATTCTCGCAAGAAACGAACTGATTATTTCTTTTTTATTATATCATCTTATGATATAATTTTTTTATATTTTAGGAATGTAAAAATAAATGAATCTATTCGATATTGTACCAACAAATTATTTCTCCATTTTTTGGGGGAAGAATAGACAAATATATGCTGAAAGTTTATTAATTCTTTATGAACTTCTTCAAAACGATGAGGCATTAATCAACAAAGATGATTTTTTGAAAGCCCTTAAAGATAAAGGCGCGGCGATGATTAATAGCTTTGATTATAAAGAAGAAGATTTTAATGATTTAGCCGACGATGATGCACAATTTATGGCAGAAACTTTGAATAGTAAAGCTTCTTTTATTATCCGTCGTTTACAAGAAACAGGTTGGATTGATATCTCGATGGATCCAGATACTTTCGAAGAAACCATTGTTTTGCCTCAATTTACTATTGTCTATTTACGAGCTATTAATGAAATTATTGGCGATGAAACAGCTCCGTATTCTTCTCTTGTTCACTCAACATATAGCGAACTTAAACTTGAAGATGAGGGTCCAGATGAACTTTTATATTCAACTTTACTTCGTTGCTTTGAGAACACAAAGAAACTTAAAGTTGAACTTATTACGTTGGTTCACTCAATAAGAATTTTCCAGAACAAACTAGGTAAAACCTTCGATACTAACAATGTTTTACACTCATATTTTGATGTTTATAAAACAAAAATTAGCGATCGTTATTATCATCCTTTAAAAACTTTTGATAGTGTGGCTAAGTTTAGACGACCTATTATTCGTATTTTAGAAGGTTGGCTTCAAAACAAAGAGATAAGAGATAAACTAATTACTCAAAGTTCGCTTTTATCTGCAAATAATAATAAGCGTGATATTGAAAAAGATATTATCACCAAAATTAATTATATTACCGATACTTTCGAAACAATTAATGATTTAATTTCTTCAATCGATAAAGAAAATAGTGCTTATACTAAGAGCAGTGCCACGAAGATTTTATATCTAAACAATAGTGACCGAACTATTAAAGGCCATCTTGAAAATATTTTCAAGTATTATGGAAAGAACATTAACGATGGACGAAATTTGTCGAAGATTTTAGGCGCAATGCAAGACGCTTCATATTTTGATGATCAAGGTTATATTTCAAGCGATAGTGTAAGTCTTCCTCTTCTTAGAAGAATTCGTTTTGAAGGTCAACCATTAGAAATTGTTGATTTTGATGTTGCTAACGAACTTATTATGGAAAGTTTCTTGAAAGAAACGAGCGATATCTATACTGATGAAAGAATTTATGAGTTTATGGAGAAAGCTTTTGGTGGTGATAAAGATTTGAATATTAGCGACATTCATTTGCCAACATTCGATGCCTTTATTTGTTTGATTCTTGCAACAATCAAAAAAGATGATGAAGTTTGCTTTTATACAGTTGAAATTGTTGATGATGTTAAGATTCGTAATGGGGATTATATTGTTCCAAATTTAGTCTTCCATAGAAAGGGAAGTATTTAGTATGTTTGAAGAGGAATTTATAAAGATACCAACTGGTGATCAACGAGAATTTTCTCGTGTAGTAAATGTCTTGCTTTTAAAGAGTTTTATTGTTCGTGATGTTTT